>Ga0209710_1000062_pt1 | contig 120373 bp, 132 predicted proteins | sample ArcticOcean_MG_C_5_FD_187436 | JGI IMG/M metagenome (GOLD analysis project Ga0209710, IMG submission 187436) | Marine microbial communities from western Arctic Ocean - ArcticOcean_MG_CB4_138 (SPAdes) (version 2) | ecosystem: Environmental > Aquatic > Marine > Oceanic | place: Arctic Ocean...
CGTGCACCTCGTCTTTCCCCGAGTGCTTCATCCGCGTCGCCGGCTTCGACAACATCAAGCAGGTGCAATGCTCCTCCTTCCTTGCCCACCGCCCGTCCAACGATCGCTCCTTCGCGCCCGTCAACGGACGCCAGGTCGGCACTGGCGGTGCTGGCGGCGGCGGCGGCCGCGCCGCGCCCCCTCCCCCTCCCCAGCAGAGCAACTCTGGCGGTGGCACGAAGCCCGGGTACACCCCCCCCGCCCCCCAGCAGAACTACTCGTGGTAATTACTTCACTAGCGTGATTTCGCTGATTTCACACGTAGTTGAAGTCTTTATACCAACATACAAGTTCGCCACTTCACCGAGACCGGGAAGGTCGCTTAGCCGCCAGCGCGTGCTCGTCTAGAGATACATCCATTGTGTAATATACAGAGGGAGCACACGCAAAACGCGCCGTTTCGCACTCGCGCCGCGCTAAATCTAATCCACTTTTTCGCAAAATGGAGAAGTTTTTTGTCTTCGTAACTCGGCGACGCGAAAGAATCATCACGTTAATGTGCTGGTGTGAATGCGCGAGAACAACGAGAACAGAGTGCGTGTTGTACTGTGTCATAAATTAATGGTCTGGATACTCTATCCTCGGCGCGTCGGTTTCGTTTTCCCGGTCCCACCCATTCGGGTCTCGGTTTGTCGACTTGCCATTCGCGTTCGCGCCGAAAACGTTTGCCGCGTCGTGTTCCCCTAGCCGCCCCAACGCGTCGTCCCACCTAAACCCCGCCGCGGATGCGTTTATCGTGTTGCCCAACACCCACGGATTCGGGACCGGCGAGAACAGGTCACAAAAGTCGGTAACGGCCATGGCGTCGAACCGTTGTTGGTTGGTCACTACGTCAAACACGGTATCCGCCCGCGTAGCGGGCATGCGCGTGTTCAGCGCGGCCAAAAGTTTCTTTCCCAGCTCGGGGAAACACTCCTGTCTTCGTCGCGAGTGCCCGAGCGGGTAAAAAACCTCCACCTTTGACGTGGAGGTGCGGTCCGAAAAGTGTACCTGCGATTGGGAACGAAAAGGGTCAGTCTTTCGTAATGTGAGTGAGTAATTACTCTTGGACAAGCGGCAAAACAGTGTGCCTGGATTTGGGAAACGCGCAAGGCCGTACCTGCACCGCGTTGGCGACGGCGCGCCGGTCGGGGTCGGAATACGCGTCCGTGTACGTCGGGTCTTCGTTTATAAAAATTTTGCTCCGCAGAGAATCGATCCGGGGGTCGTTCGCCACCGCGTCGGAGAAGTGCTCCGCGGTGAGGCACCCGTACAGCAAACCAACCGCGACACAGTACCGCAAACAGTGCTCGCGATCAGCGGGGCCGGTGAGCGCGCCGGTTTTGTCAATCGTCCTTACCGCGCCTGAGACGAAGAAAAGAAAGTGTCAGCTTTGGGTATAGGAGTGGGTAGTACTTTCCGACTGTACTCCATACAGGGCAGTAAACAGTCGTTTGGGATTTGGGAAATACAACACGTACTTCGCGTGGTGCTCACCGCGATTTCGCGCACCTCGTCCACCCTGAAAACCACCTGCGGGTGTAACGAAAAGCACGCCTCCACCGCGGTCTGCGCGTGGTACTCGCAAGGGAACGACGGTTTGAAAAGAACGTTTTCCACGACGTGGGTTTTGAACGCCCTCGGAACGCGCAACTCGTCTTTTCGGAAAAACACGTCGTTGAACCCCCACACGGGCGCGCTCAACACCTTACGATAAAGAAACAAAGTGTCAGTCTTCCCGTGACTTGTGTGAGTAATTACTCTGGACAATCGGCAAACAGTCGTAGTAATCGGGCCGAACAGTGCACTCGGGATATATTTGTAACAGCCGCGAGTACTGGTAAACGTTACCAGTAGTAAGTACGTTACTAGTGTTCCCGTGCTTCCGTTGAATGAAACTAGTGTGCTCAAAGGGGGGCGGCGGAAACGTTGTGCCTGGATTTTGGAAACGCGCGATACGTACCAGGTCTATTCCTTCCTCTCCTTTCATGGTTACCAGGGCTATCCAAACCCCCCTGGAAGCTGCATCCCCCGCCGCCCAGCCTTTCCGCGTCCCCACGTTGGGAAAGTGCCGGAAACACCGCAGGCTCGCGCCGTCCGCGAACGCCTGGCTCGCCGCGTCTGGGGTTGGGAAAGAAAAACGTCAGTCTCGAGTCGGCGAGTGTGGGTGTACTTCGTACGAGCAAACAGTCACCCGTAATCGGGCCGAACAGTGCACTTATGTTGTATGCAATCCGCGAAACAGTCAGGCCATGGGATTTGGAAAGTTCGAGTAGTGCGTGGTACTGTCTGACTGTACCGCACACAGGGCATCAAACAGCGTGCCTGGATTTGGGAAACGCAATCAACACGTACTCGCGACTTCCCTTCGTCCGCCGCCCAACAGCCGCGTGCACACGCTGGCGACCGCGACCTTGGTGAAAACGCCGCTATCGACGCCTATTTGGTTCAGAGAGTTTTCCAAGGCCAATACGCCAACGATTTCGTACGCCTTTATGGTGGCCACTAAAACGTCCTTCATCGTGAGCGGCGCCAATCGTTTCGCCATTTTTATTTTCGATACATACTCGCACAGCGGCAGAATCGCGCCGATCGCGTCGCTCGGGTGCGTCCATTCCTTCCCCAGCCAAGCGTCGTTGTACTCCAGCCACCGAATAGCGGTTGACGTGTTGTGCGCCGCGGTCACCGGGTCCAAGGAATACTCCGTTCCAATCACGCCGGCGCCGTGTTCACAACTCATCCCCGGCACCACGTTTCCCAGCAGCTTTGCGCATTCCGGGAAGTTCAAGGCGAGCAACGCGCACGCGGTGGCGTCGAGCACCGCGTACCGCGCAGTTCGCACCGCATCATGGCTTTTGATTTCGTACCCAGCCACGTACTCCGCGATGTCAAGAAGGAGCTGGTCCGTGCCTGGCGGTGTGTGGGTTGTGATGCGCGGGTGAGTTGGGGATGAGATCTGGCCAGGGCGGGGCGCGAGATTTGACGGTGCCGACGTGCGTGCGGACGGACGGCGGGTTGCGAGTCGCGGGGCTTTTGGAAACGGAGGTGGACACAAGCGACGGGACGAGTTTAACAATAAACGCACCGTGCTCCACCATCGCGACACCGACACCGCGAACGGAACCGTCCCACCGGTCGCCGCGCGCGCCGGGTATGCAGACGCGGACGCGGCGAACTGCATCTGCGAAACCTCGGAAAGTAACGGTCAAATATATGCCACGAGTCGTGTCGTTTTTCTCACTCGCACAGCTCGAGGCACCCTCCGGAGAGACCTTCACGCGCCCCATTTGCGTTTCCTCCTCCAGACCCCCCCCCGCGTCTCGCGCCCGACCCTCCTAGACGCCACCATTCTCGTCGCGCTCGCGCGCGCCGTCGGCGCGAACGCCACGACGGGCTCGCCGTGCCCTCCCGGCTCCCGGAACCTCGCGCGTCTCGCGGTGGTGCTCTTGTTAGTTGCCCTGCCACGCTTCGCCACCGCGACCGGGTTCCCAAGGGTCGTTTCCAGGGTTTACATCGACCCTGACGCGGGCGATGTCACCGCGGTGGCCACACTTACCCTTCCGTCGTCAGGCACCACCGTCGCCGCGCTGGGCACCGCCGCGGTGCCAGGCCGCGTGCACTTCCTGGTGAAACAGGAAGACGACGACGCCACCTGTGTCAATAAGCTGCTCGACGACGACCGAGGAGGTAGTCTCTCCGAGTGGCGTCACGACGGCGGGTTCCAACTCCCGACCGGGGTAGGCGCGGTGCGGTCCGCGGCGGCGATACAAGGCACCCTGGGAACTACCACAACGCCGTCCGGGAGAAACTACTTCGTCTTCGGCACCGACCAATCCCCCGGGGTGGTCGTGCCGGGCGGCGACTTGAAAGGCGGTCCGGTGGTTTTGAACGACGGCGAGGACGTGTTAGCCACGGTCGTGGGCGTGCCGCACGCCACAAACCCAAGTTTTGTTTTCGCCACCTGGACCTCGCCCTCGCGGTTGGTAAAAATAGAAATTAGCTTGGCAACCAACACACTGCGACGAGGTGTTTCCGTGACCCTGCCATCCGGCGTGAACCGCGTGCGGACCGGGGTGGTGGATCCGAGAACGTTTTTTGACGAATCGATAAGTGCGTCGATAAATTCTCCCTCCTACAAAGTCGCGCACTTCGTGTCAGACACCTCCCCGAGCGCGCTCGTGACCGTTCGCGTCACAGATTTAAAGGTAATAGACGCTTTGGTGTTCCCGCTGAACGAAAACGGCCGTAACGTCCGGACAGGGTGCGTCGTCGCGACGGCCGCGCAGTCTGGTAAAACAGAAGAAAACCTCGAAACGAAACGCGTCGCGGTTTCGTACTGGGTCACGCGCGGGTCGTCGTTTTCGAGCCTGTTCAGGGTGACGCACGACCGCAGTGACGGCGGGGGGTCGAGACTCACTGGAAGGTTCGATTTTGAAACAGGCGAGCAATTAGTCACCTCTGTTGCGGTGGAAGTTATCGGCGAAACCGCGGTGGTGTTCGTGACGTTTGACGAGAAACAAGGGGACGGGCAAAAGGTACGGCCTTGGGTCTTTCACCGAATTCCGCCGACTGTTTTACCGAAGCTGGTGACTGTTTGTCCATACATCGCCCAATACACGGCTGACACTTTTCTTTTACCCTCAAAGGTTGTGGTTTTGTTGGAACAGAGGGACTACGCGGATAACGCGTTCGCCTGGTTCACGCGGAAAGCAGAGGCAACAATTCCGAAGGCAAAGTCCTTCTCGCTACTTACGGTGCGAAACGGTTTGGCGCACTACGCCACAAGAAACACCCCGAGCGAGCTCATCACCGTGGATTACCTGGGGTACCGGGGGTCGTCGCATCGTTTGGGAGTTGTCGACGGGCGCGACGACAGTGGCGAGGTGTTTTCCCTGAGCGGCCCATCCGTGGCCGACCCCGACGCGACCGCCGACGACGCTTGGGGCGACGCAAACACCCTGTGCGTCGTGTACATGAACCAGACGCACTTCGGGACGGCTTTTTTGTGGGTAGGGGATGATATCGGGGTGCTTGGCGATGGAGATAACACTGGAGATACTAACACCTGGGCAAACAGCGCGGAGAGAAAACAAACCGTCCGGGACTTGGTGGAAAAAAACTCGAAACCGGGGTACTCGCTGTGGGACGCGCGGCCGTGTTGACCGGAGTGCGTTTACCTGTAGGAACGAGAGGTACGAGAGGTATTGGCTCCTTCGGTGGGATCGAACTCCCGACCTTAGCGTTGTTGGTACGATGGTCCACCGCGCTGGTCGGATTGGTAGTCTATAAAAACCCTTCTATACCTAAAGTCTATGTGATCACCAAGAAAGTCGGCGTTATCGGTCATCGGTTCTGCAATTGGTGTTATCAGTTCGGCAGTTGGTGCTTGATGCCGAGGTACTCGGTACTCACCCACATACCGCCGTCCCCGTGCTCGCGTACCTCGCGGTGGCGCACGCCACGCCGAAGGACGCGGCGACCGTGATTGCGGCGAAGGAGAAACCGGCGTCTATGATCCGCGTGCTTGATCCTTTGTGTTCTCTTTGTGTCGCGACTAACAAGTGCAGCTGCATGAACGGCTCGAACGGCGTGGACGCGACGTAGGCCAACAACAAAACGGTTTTTCCAATTTCCGAGTTGAACTTGTTCAAAGGGTCACCCGCGCTCCACCCACACAAAGCGGGTACGCAAAACACGGCGTTGATTGCGACGCCGATCACGCCGCACCACCGGATGAACACCTTGTCGCCCCACGCTCGGCCGTCCGTCCTGACACACAAAGGCCCCAACACTCGGCATATCGACGAAAACGAGGTACACAAACGAATGAACATAATGGACTCGACGTCCTGGGTGTCGCAGGTTCCGGTCGCCGCGGCTGCACTGAACGGGATGAACGAGGAAATCACTGACCACGTCATCAGCGTGTTCGCCGTGGCCAGCGGGAGCAACCAAACGACCTCGCTTTTTGGTTTGTTTAACACCATGTTCAGGTTTTTCCAGAGATTCTCGATGCGCTCCTCCGGGCCGCTGACTCGGCAGTGGTCGGAAACCTTTGGGTTTTCAAGGAAAGGTGCCGAGTTTTCTTCGTCGTCGTCCGCCGCTTTTCGCAAATCAAAATAGCTCGGGCGCCTTTTTTTGCGCCCATCCGGGGATGGTTGGTCGTCAGGCAGCGCGATGCCGTGCGCCCCCCTGGAAACCGCCCCGCCGCTGGCTAACACCTTTTTCAGCGTAGGAACGAACTCGCCCGGAGTGGAGGTGTTTTTGAACGGCGTCTTCGGGCGCTCCGGCGCGTTCCTTTTCGTCGACTTTTCGTCCCCCCCAAGCGTACCGTCAAGCGCGCCGTACGAAGTGGAGGCCGGCCCTCCATCGTTGGGCTCGCGGTCACTAAACAAAGTGTCACTGTACATAGTATCACTAAACACGACGGGCGCGCCGTTCGCGTCCAGCAAAACGCTTCCTTCCGGAATCGGTTCGTTGTCCCCGAGTTCCCACTCCAAATCCTCGTCTTCTTTCCGGTACCCGGTTTGAAACTTGAGCGAGGTCCAGGCTAGTGACGCGGCTAACGAACAAATGAACACCATCAAGAAAAAATGAGTAGACGTAAAGTTCTCGATACCTGGGCCCGGGCTCTGCAACAGCGCCAGCGACCCGCACACAAGACTCGTGGCGGTTTCGCCAAAGTTCAGCGACGCGATCAACTTCGGCCGGTAAAACGCGTTGAAGAACGGGTAAATCACGAACGCCTGTAGGTTTCCCATGACCGCGGCACAGAACGCGCAACACATGACGACGCTTTCGTGCTTGTCCCAGAACAACGCCAGGGATAGCATAATTGAGCAGCTGGTCACGAGCACGAAGGAAATCGTGCTCTCGAAAAAACCAACCGTCCGAAAATCCACCCCCACCGGCGCGCAGTACAGCCCCAGAAACGTCGCCACCAACACCGCCGCCGCGGCCGCGGACGTGACGTACACCAGGTCGGACGCGAATGACAAGTCATCGTACGTGGTAATGTACTTGTTGACTTGCTGGAAGATGGAATCAACCCCTGACCAGCCGGTGCCGAAACCCATGCACGAAAACGTGACGTACAGTGCGAGGGTGATTGGGGCGCCGCGGACGACTCGTGAAGAGCTCTTGCCATGTTTCACTTTCACCCGCCGCCCTGGTTCGATTCCCGAAGAAGTCGAGGCCATCCCCCCATGCCCCTCTCCGCCGAGAGGCGCCATGGCTCGGGAGAGGAACGCGCCCGAGCGCGCTACCGTGAATGCGCGTCGTGGGACTCGCCGATGGCTTGTGGTCGGCAAAATCGTTTTCAACACCCCAGCCGGGTGACAAAGTTTTGTGACTGGCGTGCAATGGGAAAACCGCACCCCTGTGTACCCCTGAAAATGCACGCGAAGGTGGCGAGGATAGAACAACTTCGAGGGCCGACAAACTGGGGAAGAGTCATTACAACTCCACTCCCTTGGTACGTGTACAACAGTACAACTACCTAGTACAATTACCGGCGTACACTCAATCCCTCCAACGTACTCTCAATCCCTCAACGTACTCTTAACCCCTGACTAGTATTCTCAACCCCTCCAACGTACTCTCCCTCCCTCCAACGTACTCTCCCTGCCTCTCAGTACGTATACGCGAAGTGGTCGTTCACATCACGCGCGATGTCTACTCCTTTCTGGTACAAACCGTTGAGTATTGGGATTGGTTTTACTAGGTACCCGCCGCCGCGCAAAACCGGCGCAGTTACCTTTTCAAACACGGGCGACCGCATCGCGTAATACGCCAAACTCGCCCGGCGGCGCTTCATCTCGTGTTGTTCACTAGTCGTGAAATTTTGCTGGTCATCACTACCCGCGGCGGCGGCGAGACAGACGAACATCGTGACGTCTAGGGATGCTGACACTAAGACCGGCTTCCAGCTTTTCCGGCCGTGTTTTTTCATGGACGAGACGTACAGCAACGGCCTTAAAATGTGACACGCCTCGCCAACCAGCTTCAACGTCAACCGCGCCCTGTCCTCCCTACTCGCGTCTAGTAAAGTCAACCCGAGAGGAGGGAGGGGAACCGGGGAAATACCGTCAAACCCTAACCCTGAAGTCGGGACGTCGGGTAACCCTAAAGTGCTTCGCGGGGTTTCGTGCGGCTGTTTTTCGGGAACGGCGGAGACGGACCCGTCGCTCGAGACGTTCGAGTCTTCGGCGTGCGACAAAAAAGTCTCGCCTTCGCCTTCGCCTTGGCCTCGTCGCTTTTCTTTTGTGTCAGTCTCAACGCCGGCGCTGCTTTCCACCACGCCAGCACTTGTTCTTCGCGCACAAACCCGGAACTGGTAAAGCGCGTGCAACGCTAGCGCGGCTCGTCGTTCGCCGGGGGGTAACGCGGAAACGCCACGGACGCCGGCGGCGTTTGGCTTTTTAGTTTCGTCGTTTCCAAAACTGTCAAATGACTGCTCGCTCTCGCCTTGGTCTGGCGACAAGCCGTCGTCCAGTAACAGCCGGCCGTTGTTCCTGCTCCACAGCGTGGTTTTCAAGATGGCCCGTACTGTTTCCAGGCAAAGCACCGAATTCAACGAGTCTTCTTCGTTTTTGTCAGGACTGTTCCGCACTCGCCGCTTCGATAACATCTCGTTGAGCACTTCGACTTGCGAGAGGATTCCAAGACACAGGGAAACCGGGACGGCTTCCAGGAACGCGTAGGTTCGTTTATCCCACTTCTCCAAGGTTTGCGTCACGAGCTGTTTCAGGGTTCCAGGTCCGGATGTCGATGCCTGGTCCTGGTCCGTTCCTGACCGCGCCTCTTCGAATTCCCCGGCGCTGTCGCCCGCGAAGGAACCGCTGGTCTCCCCGGAAGACTCGCCGAAGTCGTCAAGTTCGGATCGTTGATCATCACCCACCTCCTCCAGCGCGTCCACGAAATCATCCCCCGAGTCGTCCCCCCACAGCCCATCTTCCTCGCCGACTAAGTGGTCGTTCAAAGTAGAGACGACGCCCACGAACGAAGAGGCGGCTTCGGCGATGATCTCGGTGTGCGCCCCGTCCGGAACCAACCACGTCAACCCCGCCACGCCTTGTTCAACCGCGGTGAGCAAGCTCCGGTTCCGGCGCACGAAGGTTTTGTAGGTTCGGAACCAGCGCTCGCCGCGGGGCGGGGGGTCGGGAAGGGAACGGTCCGGCATGGCCGGCCCGGCGGGACGGCGCGTTTGGCGTAGTGCGCGGGCACGACGACGTTTTAAGACGATCGAAAACGAAACAGGCAGGTGCCTAAAATTTAGATAGAGAGCGTCGTGGTTCGTGTCTCCCGGAACGCCAGACGTGACCGCGCGATGGCCACCGCGAACGCGCTTTCCCCGCCACCCGCGCGACTTCGCGCGGGTGCGAGTTCGTTTGGAAACCGCAAATCGCCATCCCCCGGGGTTTCTTGCCACTCGCGTCCAAAATCATCCCGAGCGTCGGTGGGTTTCGTCAATCAATCGTCCAACACCGGAAACGTGAGCCTCGCATCTTCGTCTTCACGACGACCCGCCGGCGCCATGACCCGCGCGTCTCCCACCACGTCCTCCACGGGCACCACCGCGGACACCAACGGCGTGACCCTCGACGATTTCGAGCGGTTCATTGTGGAGTTACAACAAACGCTTTGCGACGAGTTGGAGAGGATTGAGTGGGAGGGGTTTGGGAACGATGCGGTTGCGAAAGATGTATCGGTGACAAAACCGGGCGCGTTCATAAAAGACGCGTACGCGCGGCCCGGCGAGAACTCCGGCTTCGGAATCACCCGGGTCATGGAAAACGGGGTGGTTTTCGAAAAAGCGGGTGTGAACGTTTCTGTAATAAGGGACGTCTTGTCCCCGGAACGCGCGCGCGCGATGAGCAGCCGGGGACGGTCGTGCGTCGACCCAAACGGCGGACAACAATACGCCGCCGCTGCCCTGTCCCTGGTGTTCCACCCGCGGTCGCCGTTCGTGCCGACGTTCCGGGCGGACGTAAGAAGGTTCACGGTCGCAGGCAACTCCTGGTACGGCGGAGGCGCCGATTTAACCCCGTACTACTTGTTCGACGAAGGTAATTGTGTGGGGCTTTCCCAAATCATAGACGACTTGTTTGCCGATTGTCCGTAGTAATTACTCACGCACGTCACGAAACACTGACACTTTGTTTGTACCACCGCAAGACGCGTCCGGGTTTCACGAAAGCTACCGGGACGTGTGCGACGCACACGACCCGCAGTTGGTTATTGCTCGTCAAGGAAAAAAGAAGGAGAAGAGCTCCTTTTTCTCCAAACTCGTCTCGTCGGTGAAAGGTCACAAGACCGTGGATGAAGCCCGGTTGGTTTCTTCGCCCCCGGTTGAAACACCCTCCCTCCACGCCTCGTGTAAAACGTGGTGCGACGAGTACTTCTTCCTTCCGGCGCGTTTGGAACACCGCGGGGTGGGGGGGGTTTTCTTCGACGACGTGGTGGATCACAACCGTGTCGATAACAAGAGTGGGGATGACGGGAGTAATGCCAAGAGTGACGATGACAAGAGTAATGCCAAGAGTGATGATTCCAAGAGTGATAAAAACAAGAGTAACGATGACTCCGACGAACGCGTGAAACCCACAAACGCCGCGCGATTCACGAAAGCGATTGGCGAAAACTGGCTCTTATCGTACGAACCCGTTGTGAAGAAACGCTGGGAAACGCAATACACCGCCGCACACGAAAAGTGGCACCACCAAAGACGCGGGCGGTACGTGGAGTTCAACTTGCTGTACGACCGCGGGGTTCGGTTCGGGTTGGACGGAGGACGGGTGGAGTCCATCATGGTGAGCGCGCCGCCGCGCGTGCGGTGGGTAAGTATTTCCAATAACCACATTCCGCCGACTGACTGCCCATACAAGACTGACATTTATTTTTACAATCTCAGGACTATTGCGTCGATCCGCCGCCGGGGTCGGAGGAGGCGAGGCTGGTGCAGGTTTTGAGAAACCCGCGAGAGTGGGTGTAGGGTCGAGTGTTACCAGGGTCGTTACGAGTGGTCGTGTTGAGTGTTGCGTATTTACGGGAACTCGGCAAACGGGTCGGCGACGCGACGTGGGTATACTCGCTAATAGGATTGAGAGTAGCGCCGCGCGTTGGTACGTCTGAGTTGAGGACTTAAGGTTCTTCTCGACGTGGTCGCGCTGTTAATCCGTATATCCGTTCGTTTCGATGTCGGTCGCGCCGTGAATCCGTATAACCGTTCGTTTCGATGTCGGTCTCTCTGTATTAGTCTCCGTGTTAGTCGCCCTTGCCCCCCGCGTACGTCGCGAGCGCGTGCGCCAGCGCGACGTTCCCGAGCGGCACGATGACGCCGATCATTTCAACCAACAGTTCCATGGAAACCGCGAACGGGTAAACCTGCCCCGGGGTTAACGACACAAACACCTTCGTCGAGACTAGCTCAGCGAACACCCAGGCTAACCTTTTGTCTTCGTCGACGGTGAACCGCGCCACGGTGGCCGCGAGTAGGTTCGCCGCGCCGAGCAGCGCCAACGCGTTGGTGCGTGCTTTCAGATTCTTCGCGTGAAACGTCTTCGCATTGGTCGCGGTGTACGACGCAATCGAACACAGTAAACCGAACACCGCGAGCACCGCGAAGGGAAGATTGCTCGTGTCCAACTCGTGGCCCAACACAAGGGACGGGCCTATCGCGAACGCCGCACAAACCGGGTAATACACCATCAAAGACGTCAAGGTTTTCTTTAAGCTCTTCCGCGCGATGGAGGCCTTTTTGTACTTCGTGTCGACGGTTTGACGGAACTGATGATCGCTTCCGTCCGTGCCGACAGTCCGCGGGCCGGAGGGGCCTCTTGACGACATGCCGTGTTGTATTGTCGGGCCAGGGAAACGGTGGGTTTTGGGTGGGCCGGGGGGCACACGGCGCGCGTCGCGGGGTGTGATTGGATCGCGAAGGATGGCAATTAAAGTGCCGTCATTGAATGATGCGACCTTTCGAAAAGTCGGTCGTGTCCGACAAAAAATGGGTAAAAACGCATCCCACACACGCGACTCCGCCCGACCGCAGCCCAACGCGATGCCGTCTCGTCATCACGGCGCATTTGACATCCGTGACACGAGGAAAATTTGGTAGACCGGATGATTACGAATAACAAGACCTTCAATAAAAATGCTGTACAACGTATACACAACGCGCGCGAACGCCGCGCGTTCCTGTTTCAAATTCTACGCAAAATTCACCACAGGCGGGGTCTGGTACCGCGGCTTGTACATAAAGTTGTTCGCCGTGCACGAGTGGTGCGCCATGACGTCCTTTTCACTCATCGCCCCATCAAAGATATCCAGGGTGAACAAACTCGCGTGCGTGGGCGCTGACTGATCCGGCCGCATCCAGCGCCCGACGAAGCACTCGTGTCTTTGCGAAATTTCAAATCCGTTTACGTTTTTCAACCCAGGGCCGGTCGCGGCGCGTTGGCCATCCACCCAGAGTTCCATCTCGCCTGTTTCTTGTAGAACCGCGACGATTGAAAGCACCTTACCGACCGGTAAATCCATTTTCGCGGCCACCTCTACTCGCGAGTTCCACTTGCCCTCGTTACCGGGGCACGCCTCGAACCTCGTCTCTCCCCGGTGGTGTTTTATGGAGAAGTGGTTGCACCACCCGTCCCCGGCGTAAAACAAACACCCCTCGCTTTGCAGCTTCTTCGTGAGCTTTACTCTCAATGCGACCGTCATCGCGACGCCTGTGGCGTTGCAGAACTTACCCGCGTTGATCTCAACGCACCCCAACGTCTCTTCGCTATTACCGTCAGTCACGTATTTTCCGAACGTCGCTTTGCCGCTTAAAGGCAGGCCCTCCGCTGGGTCGACTTGGTGCGGGGTGATGTCACAGATCACCCCTACTTGGTTACCAAGGTCGTCAATCACGTGCCCGGTGTGTTTCACTTCCCGGCGGTACACGTAGTCGGAAACTTGGTCCGCACTAGGCGCGGCGAGCCAGCCGATCCGGTTGCAATCGAGGGACAGCATGTTCCTCAAGGGCACGGCAACTGGGACCGAGGTTGGGGGTACGGCGACGTCGAGCGGGGGTGGGGTGTAGTACCCCCCCCCCCCCTGGGCGGCCTGCTGCTGCTGGACCAACGGGGGGGCGGACGGCGCCACATCCGTTGGAGCGTCCACAGGGGGAGGCGGGTAATACGCAGCAGGCGCGGTGGGTCGCGATTGGTGTGGGGGTTGGGGGTATTCATACACCGGTGGATGCTGGCCGTGCGAGTGCGGGTACGCGGACTGCGGGTACGCCGGGGCCATGTGTGGGGCGGCGGCCTTCGGGTCCCTCTTGGGTTTCGAGGGGAAGCACCCCATCAAGAGCGCGTCCGGGTCGCGCCCAAGAACAGTGCGTGGGCGACGTCTGCCGGCTCCTCATGTCAAATTGACAAAATTCCAGCGTATCTTCTCACATGTGCGGCGTAATTGGGCGCTCCCCATAACGAGTCGCCCGGAGCGGTCGTGTTGTGCATCGAGTGGTTCATTTCTCGGTCACCACCACACGCCCCCCCGGTGGTGTGATGTCCGGCGAGGTGTTCGAAGACGCGAGCGACCGCGGGGTGGATGACGACTCTCTGACCATCGAGATGACAGAGACGAATCACGAAATGCACGATGAGATGGGCACCGTTTACGACGCGGCGGGGCGACACGGATCACGGGACGCACGACCCCACGCCCCGCCCACGTCGTCGCCGTCGCGTATCCCCGAGGGAGGCTTCCAGTCGCAAATACACGAGACTAACGGCCCGCGAGATACTTCACCCAGTCACAGTAACCACCTGCCACGCGGGGGTTTGGGGCACGCGGATTCCAGGAGGTTCGCGGACGTCCCCGAACACGAGGAACACACGGACATCGAACGCGAACGGATCGACGACGATTTGCTGGGTGATTTAGGACTGGCGGATTTCATGCTACTGGCGTACACGGTGTCCAACATCTACCAACGACACAAAGCGAGGGCGAGGAAGGCGAAGCTGGATGACAGCGAAGTCGTGGGGCACGACGAAACGCTGCTGTTCATCGTCGTGGCCCTGTACGCGGCGAGCGTGTTGACCATGAGCCTAACCCTGATGGGCGGCGGTATCGTGTGCCGACCGCTAAGCGTGGGTTTAGGCGCCTTCGCCACCGGCAGCGGCGGTTCAATCCCGGGCGGGCTCTTCGAGTACGGGTTCGACTTTATTAACCGCGTTTGCGAAACGCAAATCAAACTGGAGACGTCCCAGTTTTGGCCGGTGTTCACGATGGTCACTTTTCTGTTACTGTTCGTGGGCGCCGTGGTGAACAGTAACTTCATCGCGAGGTACAACCGGTTTCACGCGATCGCGCGACGGCAGTACCACAGCCCTTTGATCGGCAAAGAAGCCGTGCGCGCCAGTGAACGGGAACCCGGCCAGGTCGAGGCGTTTTACCGGAAATTCATGATCGCGAAAGTGTTCGGCATCGGCGCCACGGTGGGCATGTTAAGCACATTCTGGTACACGGTGTTGACGTTCGCGAGGATCGAGACGATTGTGGAGGACGACGGGAGCTTTTCGTACAGGTACGTGTTGGCCCTTTCCCACATCCAGGCACACTGTTTACAGCCCCTACGTGACTTCCACTAGTCATTAAAAGGAAGTATACATACATCACCAGTAGACTGTTTTACCGAAGCTGGTGACTGTTTGTCCATACACCTCCCAATACAGTACGCCTATACTCAAGACTCGGGACTGACCCTTTTCTTTTCCGTAACCAGCGGCGGTAATTTGCTCACCCGAAGCGGCGCCGTTTGCGACGGCGCCACGCTGGCGTTCGAGGAACAGTTCGACGCCCAGTACCGGTGTCACCTGAAAGGCGAAGCGCAGATGCACTACCTGAAGTACCTGGTGTTGTTCAGCGCGAGCTTGGTTGTTTTGGTGAGCATTTACCAAACCATCGCGATGAGTTTGATTCACGCCGGGTATTTGCGGTGGAAGCTGGTGCACCAAACCCGCGCCGTGGCGGCGCAGGCGGCGAACGGTAAGATCCCGGATGGGATTACCCCGGAACTGAGTAGCATGTTCAAAATGACGCGGGGTTTGGTTCGGTTAATAATGTACTACCTGAAACCGACCCCCCCGGATGGTGACCTGCCAGGGCTCATCGCGAAAGCCGTGTTCGGGTACGTATTTCCCAATCGCCACGTTACGCCGAGACTGGTTACTGCCCTGTATGGAGTACAGTCGGAAAGTACTACCCACTCCGTCGGACCCCTTTCCAATCCCTCATACACATGGCCCGAGAGACTGACACTTTCGGTTTCATCGCACAAGGCTCCAGCCCGAGCCGAACGAGATGGCGAGTATTTCGAGTAAGATGCTCACCGAATTCGCGTCGCCCGCGGAGACCGCGACGGTAAGTATTTCCCACCCACCACATTCCGCAGACTGATTGCCCATACGAGACTGACACTTTCTTTTATTTATCTCTAGATGCTGATGTCGTTCATGAAAGGCGTGCTCGGCGAGCACATCGGGGAGAGCGAGGATGTGCGGAAGATAGTGCTGGCCACGGTTACCGCTTGGAAAGACAGTAGCACGCAGCGGTACCTGAAGGGAATAGTGGACACCATAAACGCGATTCACAAAGACGACCCTGCGCGGAACCCCCCGCCCAAGGACCGAGGAGACAACAACTCGTATGGGCAAACTGTCGGAAGGCAAGCTCAACCCCAACCTCCACGACCTGGGGCTTACCCGGGGTCGGGTGGGCCACAGCGGCGGCGACAACTAACGCGGGACATAACAGGCCTCGCGCACTCGGACTTGGTGCGGGACCGAATGGGGTAGATGTAGACGTTGTGAATCGATTTGGATTATTTTTAGGAAGGTCTTGGCATCTTGGCAGTTGGAGGACCGTAAAATGAATTTCACTTCAACGCGTCAAAAACTGGAAAACCTTTCTCGACGCAATCAGCACCGCCGCCGCCTCCTACTTCGGCACACTTCACGCCACCCGGTCCTCCGACTCCGGTTCTTACGTTCTCCCGCCAGACACGATGCCTGACGGCGGCCGCGGCGGCGGCAAGCGGAGCGGTGGCTGGGGCGGCGGCGGAGGGGGCGGCGGGGGCGGCGGCAAGAAAGGAAGGTGGCACCGCCCCTCATCCAGTTCCGCGGTGATTCCGTACGGCAACGCGGGGGTGATGGTGACTTGCGAACAAGGCAAGGAACGCGCGGCGTGCCGGGATCTTGCCAGGGCGCTTGATGAGGCGTACGAGTTGCGGTTTCCGGACGGAGACGAGGAGGCTGGGGATGATGGGGATGATGGGGATGCGACTAAGGATGACACTACTAAGGATCCATCGGCGGACACCAAAAAGCCATCTTCCGCGGATCCCGGGGATTTGCTAGCGGCGGAAATCGCGCAACTGAAGGAAACCAAAACCGAAAGCAAACGGTTCAACTACCTGAACCTGGATTTCAAAGCCTGCGCGTTCGTGACGATGTGTAAAAGCGCGTCGCAGAAAGTCTCACCGAGCGACCTGGTGCATGACGTGTTGCAAAAGGTGCGGGCGGGGGAGGGCGAGGCCAAATTCGGCGATGGCAAAAAAGAGGATGAAAAAGAAGACGACGAAAAAGATGGCGACTCAAAAGATGATGTCGCGAAAGGCACCCCAAACACCCTGGTTCCCAAGTCCCGCTACGCCCTGCGCGTGGTACCCGCGGATGACGTGTGTTTCGCGGGCATCGAGGAAATAAAAAAGTGCGTCGGGAAGATGATCGCGAAACGGTTTCCCGCGTTGGAAGGGATGGACGACGCGTTTGTTCTGGCAAACAAAGTAAAGTTCGCGGTGCACTTCGCGAGCAGGGCGAACTCGAGTTTGCGGCGCACCGAGGTCATCGAAGCGGTGGCTTCGTTAGTACCAGTAGGCCACCAGGTCGATTTAACAAACCCCACCCTGACAATAGCCGTGGAGGTCGTTAAAGGAACCGTGTGCGTCGCGATTTTAAAGTCGTACCCCTCCCTGTTCAAGTACAACTGGCGCATGTGCGGCTTGAACGAACAAGAGCGGAACTCGGAACGCGCGCGGAATAACCCGCCGGGCGGCGGGGGAGCCGAGGCGAAGGAGTAGAACGTGTTTGTCGCGTATACTAGACTATTTCAATAAAAACTGCACTACCGCGTCTCGCGTTCACGCGCTTCAACTTGGCGTCGCGCCTTCGCCGCCGCCGCTCTTTGCCGCCAATCCCCCGCGGCGGGCGCAGAGTTGGAGTTTTTCACAACGTCGTCACCACTATCCGCCAGCGCTTCCGTACGCGCGAGTTGCCACCGTTCCACTTCGCTTTGTGTGGGCGGTTTTGAAATGAACGTGGTGTTTTTTTTGTCGATTTTCGTAACCGAGGATTTCTGTTTTTTGTTTCCGGCGCGTACGTACCCTGTTTTAACCTCTTCTTCCAGGCTAAACACCCGCCCGCCCGCGATAGGTTTCGAAATCGCCGGGGGCTTCACAATCACCCCAGGAGGTGGCGGAGGCGGGGGCGGCGGTATTTCGTCGTCGGGGGGAAGGGGGGGAGGATTCGTGTTCCGCGTAAAAATCGGGGGATTGATTTCGCTTTCTTTTCCGGTTTCGGTTTCGGTTTCGGTTTCGATTTCGGTTTCGCCGCTCTTCGCCGCCGCGACAGCGTCGTTTACTTTCCTTTCCATCACGCAAAACAATTCGTCGAGTTTCGCGGAACGCGTCGCTGAGTCTTGTGACGTACACTCCCTCAACTGTGTTTCAACCAGGCGTTTGAAATAAACCACCAACCCGGAGTGGAACGTTTCGTTCAATTTTAAAATTCGGCGCGTAAAATCGTGCGCCGAAACCGCGCCGTCGTCCGCAATCGATCGTCGCAGCGCCTCGCCGAGGGACTCGTTTTCCAATCCATCGCGCGAACGGTTCTTCTCGGCAACGACGGGTTGTTTGTCAACCTCTGAAGCCAGTTCTTTGATTTCGGTATCGTTTCCAGGAGGTATCACGTCGTCGTCAGGGGTGACCTTATTGATAAGCGTTTCCGCGAGTGTCCACACCACGGCGCCCGTGTCTTTGTTCCAGAAATAGCAATGGCCGGTTTTCGCATCGGTGAGTTTCGTCCAAGGGGATGGCGGGATTTCGTCTTCGGGAGCGCCGTTCTCCACCTCGTCCTCATCCTCGCCGTACCCGGAGAGAAGCGCACCGAGCGGGCCGGTTTGGTCTTGTTGGTCTTGAGTGCGCCGTTGTTTCGCCGCAATCGCCGCCTGCACCGGGTCCAACTCGAACTCGGCGTGCCCCGGGAAGACGCGATTCCACGAATCGTAGTTCGGCGCGGAAGCATCGACCGGGCCATCGACACGGTCCACATGCTCAAACAAATCGACCCTCGGGCGCCTTTGCCCTGCCGCTCCGTCCTCATCGCGCCCGCGCTTGCTCATAGCGGCGTCGCGACCGCAACGCGCGACTGTCGAGTGAACGGGAAGGGAAAATCTGTTGTGTTTTCTAGGAGCACGAAAACGTGGTGTCCTAAAAGCCACGACACTCCGCGCGTCGCGTGTCTGGACGCACATCGTGGCGCGCGGAGCGCAGACGTAGTTTGCGCGGAGGCAAGGGGTAACGAGAAACCCGAACGTGCGTGATGGGCGTACACAAGCGGTGCTCGCACGGCAAGGTGAAACAGGCCTGCGCGGTGTGCACCCCCTGCCCTCACGGCAAGCGGAAAGACAGCTGCGCGCAGTGCAACCCGTGCCCTCACGGCAAGGTGAAACGCAACTGCGCGGAGTGCAGCCCCTGCCCTCACGGCAAGATGAAACACGCCTGCGCGGAGTGCACCCCGTGCCCGCACGGCAAGGTGAAAGCCAGCTGCAAGGAGTGCAACCTCTGCCCTCACGGCAAGCGGAAAGGCGGCTGTGCGAAGTGCACCCAGTGCCCTCACGGCAAGCGGAAAAGCAGCTGCGTGAAGTGCAACCCTTGCCCGCACGGCAAGGTGAAAAGCAACTGCGCGGCGTGCAACCCCTGCCCTCACGGGAAGGTGAAATCCAGCTGCACGGCGTGCAGCGGTTGCCCCCACGGCAAGCGAAAGACCAGGTGCGCGGCGTGCAAAACGGCACGCGCGGATGCACCGAAACCGAAGCGGGCCAAGCGCGAGCCGGAGAGTTATCTTGAAATCAAGCTCGAGCCCGAGATCGAGCAAGATCCGTTTACGATGCAATGCTTCTTCGGCGTTGACCGGTAAGACCGTGGAGTGAAGGGCGGTAACACAACGAAGCGTTGTAGTGTTAGAAAAGAAATACACACACGAAAACAAATCCTAAAATATTATAGACGCGTTTGGGAAACGCACTTCTCCGAGTCGAGCTTCGCACATCAGCCGTCGGTTCTTCGAATCGATTGACGAATTCGAGATTTAAAACCGCGGCGTCACGTTAGTCGCGAACCTCACCCGTCGTAGTGTGGGTGTGCGTAGTATCCGTAACAAGACAGTACTTTCCTGATACGGGTACAAGCGTACCCGTAACAAGAGACGACTCTTGATACGGGTACTTGCGTAACAAGAGAGTTCTCTTGATACCAGTACACGCACTCTGCGTCTCCCTTTCACCTTTCAAAGAACCGACTTTGAAAGGTAATTTCTTTCACCGGGACGAAAGTTAGCTCGTAACTTTCGGCCCTTACGAGGATCAGGACATGAACGCGGTGCCCCCTGCTTTCGCGGTGGCGGGCGCGGGTTTGAAAAACATTTCCTGTTCTTCCAGACTGCCTTCGTTGTAAGGATTCCTGGTAACGCTTTGTAACGCCTTCGACGGGCCGAAGTCGTTCTCTAATTTAGCCGCCGTGTACGCCTCGACGAGCATCCATTCTCGTAAAATGTATTTTGGGTTTTTCGAGTTTAAGCGAACCGCGATTGCGGTTCGGTGCGCCGCGGACTCGTCGCCTTCGATAAATAAAAGAAAGTGTCAGTTTTGTATGAGCAAACAGTCGGAGGGATTTGGGAAATGCAATACGTACCTTCTAGCACCGCGTCACTCCATTCCTTCAAAAAAACGCTCCATTTCCTTCGCACTTCTTCTTCGTCAACGTCTTTCTGGTGGTAAAAAGCGCGCGTCACGTGTTGGAACAGTTTCGATTCGTCCGTCTCGACGATAACTTTCGAAAGCAGGCGAAACGCGACCGTGAAGTCAACCTCGCGTTCCCGCAGCAACGGCTCCAAGCCTTTGCTCCACAACCGAGCGGCGGTTAGGTTTTTGGGCTCATCGTTTTTGTCGTCATCAACCTTAAACCCTAGCTTACTGCGCCACATCTTGGAAACCTCGGTTTCGAAAACATCCTCCATCTCGGCGATTATGGTCCCCGCCTCCGATGCGCCGCCGTTCAAAAGCGGCGCGACCGAGTCGGCGAGCACGGAAAAGTTCGCGGAGCCCGCGCTCGGTTGGTTGGCAAACGCGAAGTGCTCACCGGAGCCCGTCCACTTGGCGAAATTCGGGTCGTACGCGTCCATCCACCCGAACGGGCCGTAGTCCATGGTTCGCCCCGCGACTAAACAGTTATCCGCGTTGAAGTTGCCTTGACAAAAACCCACCCGCAGCCACCCAGCAGTCATCTTGGCGATGTTTTTACCAGAGGCTCGCAAAAAGGCCGCCGCCATCAACGGGGGGCAAATCGTCTCCGCGTGGACGGGAGGTAACTCGCCGCCCAGGGCAGCAGGAGGCTCCAAGGATGACTCGCCGAAGGTTCGGTCGATCGAGTCCTCGTCGCAGTGCTCCTTCACCAGCTCGGGAAACTCCCGGAACGCCGCGTGTCGCACGATCTGCGCGAGTTGTTTGTGCGCTTCGCTGGCCGCCCCCCGCGCTTCCGCGCGCCTGGCGAACAAATCCACGTGCCCTATTCTCATGAAACTAGGCGCCACTCTGGTTGTAATCGCACACGCCTCGACGATCATCACGTCGGGGTCCCGTTTCTGGTTGGAGGCTTGGTTTATTATTTGCCGCTTACGATAGGTAAAACAAAGTGTCAGCCTTTCGTGATGTGGCCTGAGTACTAACGGGCGGACAATTGGCAAAACGTGGCGTCTATGATTTGGGAAACACGACGCGTACCTTCACGTCATCCGGGAACTTCGCGAGCCGCGGGTCGTCCATGGATATTTTCGGTTGCTGTTTTTCCTTCGTGGCCGGGTCGTACCAAGGCCTGCGCACCACATCACCTCCCTCGGAAACCACCAAACTCAGCGCCCTCGTGGTACTAACCCCCAAGTGAAACATGGCTTCGCTGGCGAGAAATTCCCGGATCGACGACCGCAACACGGCGCGGCCATCCGCGCCGCGGCAAAAAGGAGTCGGGCCGCCGCCTTTGAGTTGCATTTCCCAGCGCTGGGGCGGGTAGTTAGTCGGCGGTTTGTCCGTTTTATCATCACCAACAGGTGGTTCATCCGCGCCCGTAACAAAAGAAGTATCCCCGCTTCGATTCCCGATGACCTCGCCAACCGAAACCGCGCGCCCGTCCCCGTACCCGTTGCCGTTCCCGAACGGACAGTTCCCGGTTTGCCGCTGGCCCATAATCGACAGCGCGTACGGCGTGGCCCAGGTTCGCGCGCCCGGGATTTGCTCGCTGTCGCCTGAAAAAAACGCGCCGAAGCGTTTCGAACCAAGGACGTCTCGTTCCGTAATCCCGAGGTTAGCCAGCATCTCTTGCGAGTACAGCACCACTTTCGGGTTCCGCAACGGCGTGGGCTTTACGGTTACGTAATGGCCGCTCTTGACTTCGCGGCTCGATCGGTTGGGCGCTTTTTTTTCCGTCTCCGGGTCTGCGGTTAAGTGACGAACCCACGAGTGATCGGCGCGCTCGGCGAGGGACAGCACGGAGACGCCGTCGGCCATCGCGATCGTCGTTGCGTCGGTGTCTGCTGCGCTTGCGGTTTTTGAAGACTCACTGCCCGCCTGGGTCGTTTCCTTGTTGCCCTTGAAGAACCCAAACGCCCTTGGGACGATGAGATTGAGATTTGCGGTCCGACCGCGTCCGCTTCCGAGGCGTTCACCGAGCGACCGGAACGACCGCGTCGCGAAAACCTGAGTCGTAATTGGACAAACACTTGCGCCGGGGGATGCGGGGTGCATCCCGAGACGCGACGGCGGACGGCGCGGGGGGGTGTGGGGGACAGGACCAGGCGACGTGGCGTGATAACGCGATAGCCGGCAGTTAAAAATAAAATTCTCTGCCGACTTTTGTTTATTATTACGCTCGGCCGTATCTCCCCCACAACGCCGCGCGTTGGGTGTGCGCCGGTTTCCTTTCGGGGGTATCGGTCGGCACGGTGGCGCGAGCGTGGTGTCGGTTTCAGGGGACGGACACGAAAATGCGCCGTTCCAACGCACCACTCGGACTGGCACACATCGCCATCGCCGGTTTGTGTTTTCTCGGCAACCCCGTTTTTGTGCGTTCCGATTTCCACCGCGGCGACCTCGTTCCCACGTCAAGACGCGCGCAGTTCCACGGCGAACGCACGAACTGGCACGACCTGTTCGCACGGCACTGCGCTTTGTTCGGAAAGGACGGAGCCGTGGCGGTGCCGCTTCCCAAACCCGTGGGCTTAAAGGAACACGACACGTACAAAATCCAACTAAGCTTCGATCACGACCGGCACGTCACGGGGTGGCTTACGCTGATCGACAAAACCACCAGGGATGGGTACGCGGTCCATTTGAACGAGTTGGAGACGAGGAAACAGAAAGCGAGGGTACCGTTGAAAAAGGTACGAGGGAACGGAGGGGGGGGAAAACAAAAAGAAGAAGCTGATTACAAATTCGATCGCGAATCCGACTTCGATGCGTTTCCGCCGTTCGTGCCGTCCGTTTCCGTTTTCCTAACCCGCGGCGACGGCGGCGAGATTAAGTATATAACTGCCGAGATACGTGCACTACCTTCAACGTACTTAAAATCACACCGAAAATACGTCCGCACCTTCCACAACGAAACGGATTGGCCCAAGCACGTGTTGGTGGTTTATAAATGGCGAACCGAGTCGGCGGTTAGCGAGGGGTGGTTTTTGGGATGGTGTTTGTGTGTTTTTTCGGTCGCGATCTTTTTTAGCGTTAAAAAGATCACGTTGGATCACCACTCGGGCTCGGGCGACGTTAAAAAGCTCATCGAAGCCTTTGTGGCGGGTGAGACACGGAAACAACAGAAAAAGGACACCGCACGTGGTGTGCGTTCCAAACCGGGGGGGAAGAGGGAGTAGGTGTAGTATTAGAAGTGAGGTACGTAGAATGCGAGCGGAGGAGAAAATTTCGATGCCCTTACAAGTCGTCCTTTTCCGTCCCACTCTTCCGAATTGCGAGGTTGCGGAATCCGCGTTTGCGTGTGCGACGACGGACGACGCACGGACCGGACCCGTACCGTACGGAAAGTGCTTCTCACGGTGTTCAATTGTCAAAAAACGCGTTTCGTGACCACCGAACGACCTGCAGTAAGTCCTCCGGTTCACTTCATCGAAACGAACTTGGGCGGTCCCAGCCTGGTTTTCGCCATCTTCGCCGCTTCCGACCGCGTGATCCGGCCGTCGTCGTTCAAGTCCCCCGGCGTGACAACCAAGTTCGCGCCTTTAGCCTCGGAGCGGGAGATGTGGCCGTCGTTGTTCGTATCCGCTTTCGCGGGGGTTTTGGGCATTTTTACGGTGACGGATTTGAGTTGGCGCGGGACGCGGCGCGCGTGTTGAATGGGGAATAGACGTTAGTGCGAGCCAAGCGTCGTTTTCGCTGCGTTTCGAAAAGAATAAGTTTCGTGTCGCAAAAGAGCGTTCATCGAGCTCAAAGGGTCAACGCCGACCCTGCAGCGACCTCTCGCGTCGGTCAATACACCGGGGCAGCACGCGATGAAAAGAAATGTTTTTTTTCAGTTTTGCAGTCGCGTTGGTTTCTTTCTCCCTGCAACTCACGTACTCATCACACCGTCTCGCCCAATCGCCATGCAGCGGTTGGTTCGCAGCCTGGTGAACGGCGCCGGCGGGTTGTCCAGTCTTCTTGCCCCACCGAGGCTCACCACCCGGGGTGTGTCGAGCTGGTCCGCGTGCGGTTTCGGTGCGGGGGCGCGAGGACCCAACGCTACCGATCTGACGTGGAAGGGCTTTGGGCACGGTGGGGGATTCGTCGCGACATCGAGACTCGGTGGTGTCACTACAGCACCAAACGCCGTACACACCCAACACCGCCACGCCACGAAAGGCGTGGGTGTGCACGTGGGTGGTGACGGCGACGTGGATCGGGCGATGAGAAAGTTGAAACGAACCATGATCAACGAGGGCATCGAAAAAGACATGAAGGGACGGAGGGTGTTCGTGAAAGGAAGCGACCAGCGGGTCATCGCGAAGCGCGAACGCGACCACCGGAAGTGGAAAAAAACCCTAAGGTCGAAACTGGGGTGGATCATGCGGCGCAAAGACCGGGGGTTCTAGAGATACATGGGGGGGGGGTGACCGTGGCCCCAGGCCAAGGTGGCGCGGCTTTAGGGTTCGGGAGGATTGATACGTTCAGGGTGCGACGATAGATTAACCCGCAGAGTTTCACGAAAAAAAACATTACCTTGGAAATTATCAACGCGATCGCTGGACAAGACACCATCACCCGGTAGGTTTCTCACTACTCCGCTCCCGCCTGCCGCTGTTTCTTCATGTCCGACGCCGGTCCCACGAAGAAAATCTTCTGTGAGTCCAGCATCTTTTCAAGCAGGTTTTCGAAATCGCCTTTCACCTGTCTCTCGCCGAACGCCCCGGAATCGACCTCCTCTCCGCCGTTCTCCTCCTTCATTGCGACGCACTCATCCGCGCAGGCGCTTGCGCAGTACTCACCGGAGCCAGGGGCTAGTTTCAAGCACTCGCTTTCGCACGAAGTGACACACGCCCCCGCCTCCGCGAACGCCGTTTGGGTCAAGCTAGGTGCGAACATCAAGGCACCCGCGAACGTCACCGAGGTGACAATCGAAAGCGCGACTTGTTTCGAGGTTTTCCCACGCGCACGCGCCTCGACCGCGCCGCGCTTCGCCACGACAATCACCCGAGATCGTTTCGGGGCCGCCACGGATGCACACCGCGCGGTGGCCGCAGCTTGACATGGGGCGAGCGCGAACATCGATGACACAGACGGTGTGCGCGTGCGTGCGTCGGGGTTTGTGACGACAGGTGGATAGGTTTCGAGCCGAAAATGAATCAGTGGATTGACTTGACTGACTCGGTGGATTCGGGGACACGCGCGACACTTCGTTCGCACACGAGCGCTCTACCGTGTGTGATGCTCCTTCCGGAAGCTTCCTTTGGGCGGTAAACACGGCCGTGGTGAATGGTCGCGACGACGCGATAGTCGCGCGTTGCCCACCTGGACTCTCCGCGGTACCGTCGTACACGAGACGCGATGGGAACGAAACGATGCTCGCATGGAAAGCAGAAAAGCCACTGCGCGGAGTGCACCCCCTGTCCTCACGGCAAGCTGAAACGTAAGTGCGCGGCGTGCAGCCCCTGCCTTCACGGGAAGGCGAAACACCACTGCACGGAGTGCAAGAAAGACTCTTCTGAGAGATAGGACTGTGAATCGGCCACAGATGTATTCTACTTATAGATAGCAACTGAAATAGCTTGGCTAGCTTAGAGCACAAAACATCTGGAGACGTCAGACGTGTTCCAAAAAATGGTTGGAAGAATGATCGCCGCCGTTTTCGACAAGAGACGCGTACACCAACCGCCCTACGCACTAATTGCTTCCCTAATATTAACACAACCCTACTTCCTTTTATCCCACTCCTGGTCCACCTCCGCCTTCCGAACCCGGCCAGCGGTGGCGCCGGCAGAGGCGCTTCCGAAGTACGACGACGTTTTCGACGATGACGTTTTCGTGGGTGAACTTATACCTCCGGAAGAAGTTTTAGATTCGCTCGCCGCCGGCGCTTCCCTGGTTGGTTTCTTGAACTGGTTCTCGAACGGCCCTTTCACCGCGTACGGCCGGGGGAGGCCGCTTTTTGTCATGTGCCGCTTGTTCGCCTCGCCGCTTTGTTTTCGCAAACGCATTAAATTCTCCAGCCCGTCCAGCTCCCACAGATACACGCACGCTGCGATTGTAAAAGAAAAGGGTCAGTCGCGAGTCGGCGAATCTGGGTGTACTGTATATCGCGATGGACAAACAGTCACCAGCTTCGGTAAAACACTGCACTTGACTTGTATGCAATCCGCGTAACAGTCAGGCCGTGGGATTGAACGACCTAGTAGTGGGTAGTACTGTCTGACTGCACTCCATACAGCGCATCAAACAGCGTTTGGATTTGGGAAACCCCCGAGGCCGTACCCAACACCACGAACACCAGACTCAACATCCACGTCCCGACCACCCTTTGGTTCCGCCGTTTGTCCTTCACCCGTCTGTTCCGGAACCACGTCGTCACCGCGACTGGATCGAGGCCCAGCTGCGTCGCGAGCCGTTGTTCCGTTCTCCAGTCCGGCTTCGGTTCCAGTTCATACACCCCCTCCAGAATCAAGTCGTGCCTCGTGGTCACCCCGCCCTGCTTTTTCGTCAGCCTCCGGGTTTCGTGTAAAAACGCCCTTTTCCGCATGCGCGCGCCGGGGGAGGTGACGTCGTCCATCGTCCCGGACGTGCCCGGGTTTAGGGTTTGCGGTGCAGGGTTTACGGGTTTAGGCGGAGCACGGGACCACGGGACACACACCCCGCGCCGCCTGGCGGACTGAAGCGCCGAAGGCGAAGGGGGGGCGTGGTGGAATAATGAGGCAACAACGAAAATTATGGAAGCGAACGAAATGGCAATGTGAAGATTCACATCGCACGGCGCCGATGGCGGTTCCGTCTCCGCCTTCGTCGCCTCGGTGGCGAGCGGGGGGGGCAGAGCGGGGATATCACGGCGCGGTACCTTCCGGACCTTCCGTGTTCGTGCTAACCGCAATTCTCGCGTGTTTAGGCGCGGTTTTAGTGGGAACCCTGGGTTTAACTTCGGAAGCCACAATTGGCATCGATCTCGGTACCACGTTTTCGGTGGTCGCGGTTTGCGTCGACGGTAAGGTCGAGGTGGTGCAACTGGACGAGTTCGGTGGCACGAAAACCATGCCGTCCATGGTGCACTACGCGTACCGGGATGAAGAAGGGGGTGAATTGATACGGTGGTGTGACAAGCTGAGCAGTTGGTGGACCCCGAAAGGAATGAATGGCAATGGTCATCTTTATGACAAGTCGAAGGCAAAAACAATAGTGGGCGTTTCTTCCTTCCGCGACTCGCACCCGACGACCACGGTGTACGACGCGAAGCGGTTATTAGGCCGCCAGTTCGAAGACCCCGTCGTGGTGGAAGAGGCGAAACACCTACCTTTACAACTGGTTGAAACTCTTGACGGTCAGGTCGGGTATCACCTTGGTTTTGATGATATATCCATTACCCCGACGGACGTCGGCGCCGCAATCGTTTCTAAGTTGAAACGAGCCGCGGAAAACGCGGCGCCGAACTTGGCAAACAAGCTGAAAACGGCGTTAGGATTCAAGTTCAAATCAGTCACCATTTCCGTACCGGTTGGGTTTGGTGTGGCGCAAAGGAAAGCAACACTACTGGCTTCGAAACGTGCGGGGTTTAAAGGTACGGCCTTGCGCGTTTCCCAAATCAAGAGACGACTGTTTTGACGATTGTCCAGAGTAATTACTCATACTGACACTTTTCTTTAAAACGCCAAAGTCACCAGATTACTAGAAGAACCCGTCGCCGCCGCGATCGCGTTCGGGTTGCTGGAGGACGGGGACGGTGATACTTCGGTCCAGACTAAATACCCACTGACGAACCGTACCGACGACAAGAGCAAACTCGTGTTGGTGTACGACCTGGGCGGCGGGACCTTGGACGTCGCGGTGTTGCGGTACGTATTCGTATATGCATTTCCCAAATCCCTCCGACTGCTTGCCGATACAAGACTGACACTTTCTTTTATTGGTATCAGGCTCGACAAGGCATCACGCACGTTTCTGGTGATGGGCGCGTCGGGTGACCCGAACCTGGGGGGGGAGGACTGGGACCGGGCGCTTGTTGATTGGTTCGTTGAAGCGGTGGATGCTTCGGTGGATGCGGTTGATGGCACTTCTGTAGGAAACTTGCAAGACTCCGTCGTAAAGGACAATTCCGGCAACGCAGAAGAAGCGTCTCTGAAAATAACTCCCTTGCACGTCTCCCCAAAAGTCTCCTTGCGAGTCTCCTTGCGGGACTCCAGAAAGCTTCACGAAAACGTGTTACGCGAGATGGAGGTTGCGAAGCGGGTTTTGAGTGACAAGCAGAGCGTCGAGGTTTGGATGTTTTGGGGACTGGATGACTCGGGAAACGGGGGGGCGAGACAAAGGAAGGTCGTATCGGTACAGACGGAAACGCGCGATGCGTCGGAACCGAGTCTCAAAAGAATTCACGCGACCACGAAAATTACGGTGACTCGCGAAAACCTAGCCTCGGCTACAGTTCATTTAACAAACAGAAGCGTACCCCCCATATACGACGCACTCAAAAGAGCGGGAAACGTCCGGGTGGACGAAATTTCAAACGTGGTGCTGGTGGGAGGGAGTTCCAGACTAGTTTCGGTGCGACAACGCTTAGTCGAGATTTTCGGAACCTCCAAAGTTTTAACCGACGCAAACGGAAACGGAATTGATCCGGAAACCGCCGTCGCGCTCGGCGCCGCGCGGAGCCACGCGTGTTGAGTTTCCGGGTTTAGGGTGTTTAATTTAAGGGAATTAGGGTATTTAGGTATTTTATTTTGAGTCACGGTTTAGAGTGGTTCTGTGGTGCTTCGTGGTGAATAGCGCTACAATTTTTTAGCGTCATCGTCTACGAGTGCGTCTACGAGTGTGTCTTACGAGAGTCGTTCAAGAGAAACACAAAGTCAAAGTCAATCTAGGTACCCCAGCGCCTTCGTTTTATTCGGTTTCGGTTTCGGCGGACGCTTTGCGCTGGCGCCCTGCCCCGGGTAGATTCCGACCTGCGCCGCGCCCGTGGCGGCGAACTCCAGTTCCGCCGCAGACGCGGTGAGGGCGATGCCGTTGGGGCCGCCTTGTTTAAAGTACCCCGCGGAGAAGGAGGCGATTCCAACGTGTTCGGTGATTCGTCCGGCGTCCGCGGTTCCTTTTTCGGGAACACCCTGATACGATAAAAATGAAAGTTTCAGTCTCGTATGGGCAATCAGGGAGGCGGATTGTGGTGATTGGTAAAGGCCCTTACCAGACCACTGCCTAACAGTTGCGTGAACTGTTTCAAGTTCACAAGCGTCGCGCCTTTCAACCGCGCTTGTTCAACCTTCCTGTACCCGGGCGCGACGCCGGTGAGCAGAAAGTCGGTCTTCCCGGAAACCGAACCGGTCACGCGGCCTGAGATTGTAAAAAAGAAAGTGTCAGTCTTGTATGGGCAATCAGTCGCGTCGGCGGAACGTGTTCAGTGGGAAAACCCCGCACCTCCGAACGACACCACGAGCGCGCGCGCTTCATCCTTGCCTTGGTTCAAACCGTAACCGCCGCCCAGTTCGGGAAACAAGCCGGTCAACACCACGGTCTTTCCTAACAAAGCGCTGGGTACCGCGAGGCCGACACCGGGCCTTGGCATGACCATGGCAGTGCTTTCTTTTTTGGGCCCCACCGGCTTTGACGCCGCGGCGAGGGGCTGCGGTACGGGCGACCCTAGGTCGCCGAGCGTGCCAAACTCGGGCTGGTTCGCCTTGATACCTTTTGTTTTCTTTCCGACAACCGAGACCACGTTTGTGTTGCCCATGCGCGCGATGGGAACGTCGTCTTCGTCCATGTCATTGTCGGACGTAGCGTCGATGAGGTCGATCGCGTTTGTCGCGGTCGCCGCAGCGTTGGTACCGTTGTTGGTCTTGGCGCGCTTCGCGGCGGGCGCCGGTACGGGCGCCGGCGGTAACCGCCCCATTTTCGCTTTCGCGCCTTTCGCGGCTTTACCGGCGATCGGTTCCGCGGCGGCGGCACCCGGCGGTAACAGATCTTCTTTCCGCTGAGATAAATAAAAGAAAGTGTCAATCTTGTATGGGCAAACAGTCGTCTTTGGATTTGGGAAATGCAATACGTACCTTCGGGGTCCAGTGTTTCTTGTCCATCACGTGTCGCGCCATCGCGTCCAGGTCGCGTTCCGGAAGCGAAATCTGGATTGTTAACGAAAAGTGTCAGTAACTCGTACGCGCAAACATTCACCGAGTTGGGAACTAATCAATGCACCTGTTACGGCCGTAGTGCACTCGACCAGCGGCATCAAACAGGGAGGTGGGATTTGGAAAACGCGCAATACATACCATTCCCTTCAACAGCACCTCGTCCATCGCGAGCAGCGCTTGTTTGAACGCGTCCAGCGAGAACTGTGTTTGTAAACAAAAGTGTCAGTCTTGTGTTGGCAAACAGTCGTCCGGGATTTGGTGAAATACAATACGTACCTCCTTGTCCGGGTCGGGTAGCCCGCTGTGCACCTTGGACGGCACGCGCCAACATGCCAGGTGCACGTACCGCGCGTACGACCCGCTGACTAAATCCAGGCTCCCGACCCTGACTTCGCCTTTGGGAATGAAACACGGACACTTCTTGCGTTCGTCAACCGTGGATTGGTCGTATGTCTTGGCGCTCGTCCACAGCGGACACTTTGTGGTCCCGACCCGTTTCCGCTGCTCGCACCCGCTCCTCCCCGTTTTCGCCAGCTCAACGGTGTAAATAGGAAACCCCTCGGTTGAGGCGCCGAAGTAGTGTTCCCAGGAGGGCGTCGTGGTGGGTCGGTGTTTACTCGCCTCCGTGAATTCTTTCTGCGCGGATTTTTGCGTTGTCTTGGCATCCGCGAACGACCCTGAGCGATGAAAAAGAAAGCGTCAATCTCTCGTGATGTGTATATCCGGGATTGGGAAGGGTATCGTAGTGGTGTGCCTTTCTGACTGTACTACTAGTAACACAGTAACAGGTAATAAAACAGTCAAGTAGTACAGCAGCGTGTCCATTAGGGGCGGTGAACGTTCGTCTTAACGCGGTAAATGGGAACGTGAAACACGCACCGATCTTCCCCTCCGTTATCATCAATCGTAACGTCTGGAACGCATCTTGCACCAACTCGAACGTCTCGCGGTCACCGCCTTTGTCCGGGTGCGCCTGCAACACCGTCGTGTGCCAGCGTTTCTTGACAACCTTGAACTCGTCCGCGAGGGTGGCGCAGTCGGCGAACGCGCTTGCCGGATCGGCAATCCCAACCTGAGATTGTAAAAATAAATGTCAGTCTCGTATGGGCAACCAGTCGGAGGAATGTGGTTAATGAGAAATACTTACCGCGGCGAGGCAGGAGCCTACTGTGGATCTGGACAAGCGCGTCGCGGGCGGGGGCTTCTTTTTCTGTTTCGGGGGCATTTTTGGTGGACGCGAATGAGTTGGGAACGGTGCGTCGTGTGCGGCGACCGGGGGGGGGGGTTGCGCGATGCGCCGCGCGGCGTCTCCGAGGCGGAGAGGTGCGCGCGAACTTTTGAGAAAGAACAACGACAAGAGTTTTGGAAGCCGTACAATAAATCGTCGGAAACGCCGTTTTGCCGCGAAAAATGGCGCCGAGGGCAGAGGTGGGTAGAGGGGCGACAATGAGGATCTTAAGTACTGGGGTGCAGTCAGTAAGTAAGTAAGTACCTGTGCTCTAAAAAGCTCTTTCGCTGCGCCACGTGGTCGTCGTGTCCGCCAATCGTGGGGTGCCATGTGGTCGAAAATGACCTCAAAAAGGGAAAGGCGTGTGCCCGCTTCTGCCCCCCGCTGATAGCGTTTCGAACATGACGTAACAAGACCACTCCACCATGCGCGCGTCGTGTGCGCCCACCGCGCCTGTGGCGCGGCAGGCTCCCGCGAATGCGCTTCGGTCCAAGGCTCGACGATTGGCACGCACACGCGCCCCTGCGACCTCCCCCCGCGCGCAAGCCGCGTCCTGGGGCGGCGACGAGGGAAACAAAGACGAGTGGCGCAGCGCGGGTAAGCAGATCGTGGAGGCGTTGACACGCGGCAGCTCCTTGGCCAGGGCGGCGAGCGTTTGGTTCGTGGACCGGCGTTCGGACAGCGACGGCGCGAGCACCAGTGCCTTCGCGAGGAGTGCCACCGCGTCGACCGCGGCGTTTACCACGCCTTCGTCCATCGAGCGGTTCTACGCCACACGAAACGAAAAAAAAATCCAAGTCGACGCGCGCAGAGAGTCCCTTCCGCGACGCGCGTTGGCGCACCCCGAAAGCAAGGAAAACGAAGAGGTGCGACGGGCGCTTGAGTCGCACCTACACGCAGGCGGCGCCACGGTGTTGTTGGCGCCGATCGTGGACCCGTTGATCGTGGACCTCAGCGCTGACGCGGAGAGAGACGCGCGCGCTACGTTCGATGAGGATACTGGGTCTTTTTCGGCGTTTGCGACGTTTTTGTCGCAAAAGATGCCCAAGCCCGAGACGAACGACCAAACGCCTTCCGTGTTCGTGGAAGGCACCGCGTGCGCGTGTGACCCGCACGACCCCGGGGATTGCTGCGCGCGGGGGCTGAGTGAGTACTGCGTGAGCTGTCCCACTTTGGTGAGCTGCGACGAGAGTCTGGACGGTTTGGGAAGCGACGGACTGCAGGTCGGGTCTTCCGTGGATCACGGCGCCGGCGAGGCGCACTTTTCACGGACGAACCCATCGCCGCTTCGATCCACGGACGCGCTTGAGTCCTTGGAAATTCTGCACGCCGCGTGCGCGGTGGCGACGAAAAAAGGCGACTGCGCGTTTTCCAAAGCCATTAAAAAAGACGCCGTCGTCAAAACGAGCAACGAACGCGGCCGCACCTACTACGCCGCCGTGGTCAAGACGGGGGTTGGGAATGAAACCAAGCCCAATGAGGGAGGTGCCTTGAGTAATAACTCAAGAGAAAACAACATCGACACGACGACTTCCTCGTCTGACATCCAGCTCGCCGGGTACGAGCTGTTCCTGGTGTACCGCCCGAACGGCGACCAGTGGCTGGCGGGGGTGGTGCCGCCGCCGACCACGGTGCGGCGAGCGCGGTTCGGGCCGAAACTAACGCGCGAGCTGTTCAGCCTTGCGAGGCGGGGTGAGGTTTGAAGGCTTCATCATTGATGAAGGGGCTTTTTCGAAAAGACCTACGGTCTACTAGGGAGACGTACGATCGATACACGACACGGACGCGTGTTACTTTAGCACATCATTGTGATATTACTCGAGGTTTATGACCTACGTGTACTTTTTGTGCTTTACCGTTTGCCCAGACTATTCTAGTTCAGATCTTCCTCTGTTAAACGTTCGTCTCCTCCTGCTCTTCCCGCCTCGCCTCGTCCGTCAGCTCCAAAAGCCCTTTGTCGATCTTCGGGGGCAAAATACGGTACTCCAGAAGGCGGCAATCCACGCCGCCAATGCCTAACACGCGCTTTCGCCGCGCGCGCATTCGCAACGCCCGCGTGGCGCCCGCGTCGCCCGACAGCAGGTGCGCCGTCGCGCCAGCGCACTCTCGGCGGAAGAAAACCCCTAGGGAGTGCCACGCGCTTTCAATCGAGTCGTCGTTTTCCTCGCCGAAGGAATCGAGGGAATCAGAGCCGGTTTCAGTCGTGGTTTTCGTTTCCTTCTGAGTTCTCGCAGCCGCGTCGTCGTCGTCGTCGTAGCCACCGTCGTACCCTTCCCCGTCTCCGTCTCCGTCGCCGTCGTACCCGTCCCCGCTCCGGTTGGGCGATCCCCAGCTCTTAGCGCTTCTCCGTTGGCCATCCCGGTCCCGCCCCCCACCAACGTCAAGGCGTTTCCCCCACGGTGGGTTCGACACCACCAACACCCCGCCGCCGCCGTCGCGCGTGGTGACCGGCCCGAGGTCGTCCAAATTAACGAACCCGTCGCCGTACTTCGCGCCGTGATCGTAGCTCCTTCCGACTGTTTTCCCATACGAGTTGCTGTTTCCAAACTGCATGGCACCATCGTTAGTGACATCATCTCCATTGAATCCCTCTCCACCTTTCGCGCGGAACCTTTCCTGTTCAGCAACCTTCGCCGCGTCCAGCGCCGGGTGCGTGATATCGCGCGCGTCGCCTTGCGTGAAGGTGATCAGGTTGTCCACACCCGCCGCGACGGCGGCGCGTCGCGCCAAGGAAAGCGCACCGCCGTGCGCGTCGTTGCCAATCAAAACGGGCTTCTGCTGGTGCTTGCGAGCCTCAGCGCCGATTTGTTCCGCTTCTTGTAAAACCTCGTCAAGCAAATCTCCATCGAAATCCGGCCACCGCTCAAACGCGTACGCGGTTTCTTTCGAGGTTACTTTTTTGGGTAACCGAAAAAGGTCAGTCTTGAGTCTTGTATGGGCAAATAGTCAGGGAGGGATTTGGGAAACGCGCAATTTCGTAGCACTACGGCCGTAACATTTACCAGTACTGGCGACGTACCTTTTGAAAAGCCACCGCCCGACCCGTCGTCCACAAACTCGTCCCCCGCGAACCCCGACCGCGCGTTTTTCCGATTCGCGGCGTCCTAGTTGTAAAAAAAGAAATGTCAGTCCCGTATGGGCAATCAGTCGGAGGAATGTGGTGATTGGGAAATACTTACCATCCGGACCAACCCGGGGGCGACCATCCCGGCGACTAGCGCGGCTTCCACCAGTAACGTCCCGCTGCCGCACATCGGGTCCACCAAAATTGGGAGCTTGTGTTTGTGACCCCCCAGAGACCGGGCCTTTTCACACGCCTCGACCCACCCAGAGATGTGCAGAATACCCGCCGCCGCGCTTTCGTTCAGCGCGGCTTTGTGAATCGCGGCGTCCTGCGATTGTTTTGGAAAAGTGGTTAACGTCTTGTGCATCGCGAATGTGTGGAAACACAGTCACCAGCGTTAGAGGTAAAACGTGGAGGCGGGGTTTGGGAAATGCAAACACGTACCCGGTAGCCTCGTCGGTGAAGCGAGTCTCCACTCATGTCCCGATAAAGCGTGGCTTCGTCTCGGTACAGGGACAGAAACAACGGGCAGTCCGCGCTTGAGTGGCCGTTCAAGGGCGGCGGCGGCCTCCATCCGTTGACGTCGACCAGGGCGTCGCAAACGGCGTCTTTCGCCCGGGTCACCGCCAACCGCGTGCTCGTCACGTCCGTACAGCTCCACACCCGCGATTCAAACGAAAACGTGCTTCCGTTTTTCTCGGGAACAACCTCGTGCCACGGCACCGCGAACCGCACGAAGTCGTACACGGACTCGCCCCCCGGTTTGGTGGAATCGAGCCAGCCGTGCCGGAGTTCGCACAAAACGCGAATCGCGCTTGCGATGGGTAAAAGAAAACGTCAGTCCCGAGTCTTACTGTATTGGGCGATGTATGGACAAACAGTCACCGGCTGAGAGATAAAACAGTGCGTTTGTGCTGTATTTGTAACAGCCGCGAGTACGCCAGTAAACGTCACTAGTAGTGTGAAGCACTTCCGTTGAATGAAACGGGCGTGGACGTCACGAACGGGGCGGCAGAAACGTTGTGCCGCCTGATTTGGGAAACCCCCTACGGCCGTACCTTCGCAGCCAGACGTTCGCCAACACTCCGGTTCGCGTGGTGCCGACGAAATACACCCCCGACGCGCCCGCGGTGACGTCGCTCGCGTTGATAGGGTACGACGACAACTCGGCCGCGACAGCGCTTTCCAACCCGGGGTGGCACGTCACGTAAAACCGCGAGTACCCGGGTGCTAAGGGTTTTCTTCGCTCATCCGAAGACCGCGACTGGGTTTGCGAAAATTTCGACTCCCGCCGTCCCACGTCCCACTTGTCCCCCCTGCTCTCGCCGAAATCGCTGTTACATCGGTCTCCCTGTCCTCCCCTGCCTCCCCGGTAATTCTTAGTATCGAACTGCCGCTCGTTCTGTCCATCTCGATCGCGGCTTCTATCGAACCGCCGGTCATCCCGTCCATCAATCCGCCGGTCATCCCGTCCATCAATCCGCCGATCGTCCCTGTCGTTAACGACGCCCTCGTCAGGTGCCACCCCGCGGTACGCCTGTTCCGACGAGTCGTGACTCCCGTTCCCCCCATTTCGTTTTTCGGGAAAATTGTCAAAGTTGATCGGCCCGCGGCCGACCCGCGACCCGCTCGCGTCGCCTTTTTGGGCGCCGCACTTGAAGCAGCTCCCCCGGCGCGCGAAGTTCAAACCGCCACACCCCAAACACGTCCAGTCGTTTTGACCGGTATCGTTGCGTTTCAAAGGGTCCGAGTTGCGGAACGAGCTGGCGGTTGGGGTTGGCGTTTCTTTGAGAGCTGCGCTGGGACGCCCGAACGCGTCGTCGCCGTCGAATTCCGTCGCGGCGCGCTTGCCGCCGTAAAAGGAATCGGAGTCGTTCCCTCTCTCTCGAGGACTCTGGTAATCCCTCCCGTTTTGCCTGGTGTCAAACTGATCCGGAGGAAACGCGCCTCGGTTGGAGTCGGTTCGCCCAAAACCGCCGTTTCCTGATGAGGATCTGCCTCCTCGACCTCCTCGACCTCCGCGGGCACCTCCGCTTCTTTTTGCGTCGCGTCCGAAATCGTCCCGGAACTCCCGTGCGCCCTCGTCTCGTCCACGACCCCGACCTCCTCCGCGGCCTCCTCCGCGGCCTCCACGCCTGGCCGCCCCTGGTGAGCCGTACTCGTCGCCCCTTTGCTCGCCCTCGTATCCCCGGGAAGCAGGGCGCGCTGACCGGCCGCCGGCGGTCCGGTCCCGTGACCCTGCCCGGTCCCGAGACGGACCGTCGTCGTTTTCATCACCGCGTCCGCCGCCGCCATTGCCGCCGCTCAAGTCGTCCGAGATTCGCCACCCGCCCGCGGCGTAGGCGCGGACTAAACGCGGACGCGCGTTCGCCAAAGGGTGCGTCCAAGAAGTGCGACTCGCATTGGCTTTCGAGGCCCTACACGCGACTCTTCGCGTCGCGGTGACCGCGGCGGCGGGAAGCCAGCGCGCGAGCATGGGGCCTTGCGTGCGAAAAGTGAACGCCACGAAACGCGAAACGCCCCTGCTCGTCGTCTCCACTTTTCTGAGTAGAAAAAGGTGCTTTGAGGTTTTTCTTTCATTCTTCACTGCCACGTGTTCGCCACACCGCACCGCGTGTGTACCGCGACATGACAAGCGCATGGAGTGCACCTGCGGTAATGGTGTCGCGTGTCGCGTCACGCGTGTCGCGTGTGTGTGTGGCGAAATCGCGCGTGCCCCCGACCTTCGGCGTACCTCCCTCCCGACGGCTCCGAAACACGTGTCGACACGTCATCAGTTGGCACCCTTCTCATTATCCGCGAGCCTCACACACGCAAACGAACGCGGTAGAGGGGACGTCCAGTAGTTCGGGTGATCGTTCTTCGGGTGACACGTCTGTGCCTGCTGTGTTTCCTGAAACCACGTCACCGTCTCCGAGCGTCGACACTGCATCAGAAGCAGAGGACCTTGACGACGACAACGAGCCCGTGTTATCGGAAGCGGCGCAAAAGGCAAACCGTGAAGTCGACGCGTACGTGAAAACAAGCTCGGAACAATCAACCGAGCTGTGCAAACCAACCGCCCCGAACCAGTACCTGCCACGACGAAGCGGCCAATTCACGTTACCAAACCCTCCCGAACCCGTACGGTTCCCGCGGACGAAGTTGAACTTAAAACTCGCCGTGCTTCTTCTGCGGTCGGGTACGGCCTCGCGCGTTTCCCAAATCCCGCCTCCCTGTTTCAAGCCCGTCTGTGATGACTGTTTCACGTCTACGTAGTCATCCAAAAGGAAGTATACCCATACATCACAAGTGAACTGTTTGCCCGTACTCAAGACGGAAGGGACTGACACTTTTCGTTCACAATCGCAGGGTACGAAACAATAGACGCGATGGATATTCTCCCCATGGATCAGTTCCAAATAAAGTTTTGGAAAAGCAGACAGGCGGAGTGGGAGCCGGTACGTGACGATTCTTTTGTGATGATTGTTTTTCTTGGAGTACCTTGGTGAGGTGACAGGCGTACTGGTAACGTGGCGACACAGTACTTTGACACAGTCACACTACGGTACCTGTTACTAAGTCACACCCCGGTACCCTGTCCAATCCCGGCAACACTGACCCCATGTTTGTTTTTTCTCCAAAAAACAGTACAAGTTCCAATACGCGCCGTTAACAATAGAACAAGGCGCACTGGAGGACCCGCTGTATTTCGACTTCATCAGCTACGTCCAGTTCAACGTCGTTTCCCGTGAGATTCCGAAAAGTGCGAGCGTGTTTGAAGAAAGAAGCGGGGCGGAGGGTACTGTTAAAGTCATCCGGCGAGATCCCGCGCTGAGCGACAACGCTATTCTTCCCGCGATTTTAGCGCAACGCTTGGGCGACACCATCTACGCGCGCTTGCGTTACGGGTTCGAGGATACCGAATTTCACGCCCCCGCGCCCGCGGTTTTGTCGAACAAAAGCGACGCCACCGCTGTTGAGGAAGATTTCGAACTCGTTAAAAACGGTTTGACTAATTTGACCAAGGCGATGGTCCGAAAAGGGTACGGGTTGCGCAGTGACGTTTCCGTGGTTGAAACGGATTTTTCAAAAAAGAAACAAAAACTGAAAATAGCAGTCGCGGGCGCGGCGAACCTTTGGGGCGCGCAGGCGTTAGCGGCGAAGGGCGTGTCACCCACGAACGAGTATCTGGGGTTCGTGCTGACCGCGTATTGCAGGGCAACAGGGGTGGGTTCGTATTACGTAACAAGAGCGAGCGACGTATCCACGGAGATTGAATTCACGGTTTTGTTGCCGTGAGGCGCGGGGATTTCTTTGAAAAGAAAAGTATTTCTTGATTCTTTTCGCGCGCTACACATTAAACCCTTTGGCTATTTACCATTCACTCTCCCGTGTTGCCCATGTCCACGTCCCTCACCCTCTTTTTGGTCCCCGGGGACTTTCCGGATCTGGACGATTTGTGTGACTTGGACTTGGACCCCGAGTCCGAGCCGGTCGGTTTTGTGCTCGTCGCCTGTTTTACTTTCTTCTCAGCCTCGTCTTTTTCGCGTCGCGCCGCGGCTCTTTGCGCCGCCCTCAACTCCGCCCCCCGCCGTTTTTCTCGTGAACACGCCATCTCCCTCAACACGTCATCGCAAACCCCAACCCGCTGGTCTTTCACGACGTCAGGCGTGTAGTCGTACAAGTCCTCGGAATCGGAAGATTCTTCACTCGACGACGACGATGAGGACGACGAGGTCTTTTCCCCGCAGCTTTCGTTTCCCCGTCGCGGTTCCCCGTCCGCGACGCGCGCCAAATCCGGCCGTTTCAACCGCAACTTCTCGAGCCACTGCTTCGCCATCTTCGGCCTTCCCCGTTTCGTCATGCGCCACACCTTCCCGAACCGGTTACTGTTCACCACGTTCTTACGATAGGTAAAAGAAAGTGTCAGTCTTGTATTGGCAAACAGTGTTGGTTGGGATTTTGGGAAATGCTTAAGGCCGTACCTGCGTCACCGCGACGGTGTGGGTTAGGTTCAGCACTGCGTGCCACCACCCGTCCGGAACGTACATGATTTCCCCCGCGTTTTGCACCACGTCCAGGGGGGGCGGTTTCTTTTGTACGGAGCGCCATTCGAACGTCTTCGTCTTTGGGTACATCTTTTGGAACCACGTAACGGATTCTCCATCAAGACCGATACCCTTGGGTTTCAAGTCGGATTTCACGAGGCCGGACAATTCCGTGGGGGGAAACAGCGCCCACCGCTTTTTACCGCTCACCAGCGCGTTCCAAGCGGACGTCGCGAGCGGATCGACGTGTACTGCGATTGGGAACGAAAAGTGGTCAACGTCTTGTATATCGCGATGTATGGACAAACAGTCACCAGCTGAGAGATAAAACATTGTGTATGGATTTTGGAAACGCGCAATACGTACCTGAAGACCCCGACCGCGGCGGCCCTATGACGACCCAGCGGTACGGCGGCCGTCGTTTCTCACCCGCTGCGCCGAACAAGTCTTCTTTGAAATAAACCGGTACGTCGTAATCGTCCAGAAGCGGCTTGCTTCCGTCCTTGTCCCCGAAACCGCCGTCGAAGATGTACAGCGGGGAGTCGTCACTTGAGGCGGTTAACCGTTGATTCGTGGATGGGGGATGGGTGCCAGCAGCAGCACCTGTTGTTTGATTAGACGGAGTAACCGCAGCATTAGTGCCATCAGCGATACCCGCATTAGTACCCTTATCAGCAGTACCATTAGCACCATCGGCGGCGCCCATGACGGTATCAACACCCTTTCCATCGTTACCGTCCTTCACAGTAACCATATCAGCACCCTTTCCATCGTCACTACCGTCCTTACCAAACATGCTCCCAGTGCAGTAGTGGTGGATGTGCGAGAACTTCAACCGCACGGCGTACCCGTCGTCGTCTGCGCCGACCTTGAACTTGTGGTCGCCGAAGTTTTGTAAAAACCCGTCGTAGGTCCATTTGGAATTCGCGGGCCAGTGGTCCATGGCGTGTTGAATAATACAAGGCGTCCGCGTGTTGATGAACTTTTCCGTGAACTCGGCGATTGTTACGGTCTTGGCGCTTATCCGCTGCACGTCATCCCCCAAGTTCGCGGCGCTGAGCACGTCCCCGTTGCGGTGGTACCCATTTTTACTCCACTCGCCTCCAGAAACCGAAAGCTCCGAACGCGTGGCGCGTTTCGCGGCGCGAATGCGTTTCTCGCATCGTTGTAAGAGGGTGAGTTTTTGGTCCCCCGAGGCTTTGTCCGTATCAATTTCCTTGTCCTCCTCACCACTCTTGTGCTGTTGCTTGGACTTCTTGCCGTGCTTCGCGTCGTGCTCGGATTTGTCACGCGCGGCGGTGACGGAATCGGGGACCAGGGAATCATTCAGATTCGTGACAGTCGCCGCCGACTTTTCGGTGGCGTGACTCGTCATGGGGACGTCGTTTGGCGCGGACACCGCGGATGCGGTCATGATTCGCGTGGGTAAGTAGTCTAACAGTAATGCGTTTTCGTGGACCACCAGAAGCACGTACGTCAACTCGTAATGAACACACAGGGCGGCCGGCGCACACGCGCCGCCGACAGATCTGGCCGACTCGATTCATCCCAACTTCGTTTTCCGAGTTTTCGGCAGCGTCGATCGTCATTTCTTGCTCGCGAGGTCCGAGAAACACGACGAAGCAACTCGAAAAGCAACGACGAACTACGAACCACCCAAGCCACGACTCCGGCGCGCGCGGTGTCATCACTGGCACGACTCACGCCCGCGCACGACACCTCGTTTCTTTCTGCTTGACCATGACCGACGAAAGTCCCAACCACGATGCGCCGCGTTTCCCCGAACCTCCCGCGTTGCAACCCACGCCGGAGCCGCACCGGAGCTACTCCCCGGGGGCGGTTTCCGGTGGTGCTGGCGGAAAAGAACCTCAAGTCGTTCCCTCCCCTCACGCCCCGAAGGGCGACCCTGGCTTGTTCAAACCCACGCGCGCGCTTCTGAGGTCCGTGACCCTCGGTGCGTACTTGGATGCGCGGAAGCAAAGGAAACAAACACACGACGAACGAGACGCGCGTCACCTCGCCACCAACGTTTCCGTTTCTATCCTCGGAAACGGCGAAAACAGCGTTGGAAAAAAGCTCCAACAAAACGCGCGGCGTCGCGCGGTTCGCGACTCCCCGCCCGCAGTGCTCACCCTGGATGTCGAGACACACACGGGCGACGCGCTCCGGCGACTCGCGCGTGCCAACGCGCACAGCGCGCCTCTGATTGATCAAAATAACAAAAACTTTTTAGGGTTCGTGGATGTCGACGACTTGCTCAACGGGTTTTTCGCGTGTCTCGCGAACGAAGTACCTCCGCCCGCTATGCCCGGAAACGTCGCTGTCGCGGCGGAGCACGCTTTTCAACGGCTGGGCATCGCCGATGACATGGCAAACCTATCCCCGAGTGATCAAGAACAGTTCGTGCGCGACGAAGGTACGTATTGGACCTTTCCCAAATCATAGACGACTGTTCGCCCATACACGAAGACTGACACTTTGTTTTATTTATCTCAGGGTGTCGCCGTTGGATCGCCGGCGTAGACAAAGAATCGCTCGCGATCGCGTGCGAAACGTTTCTCGACGAGGTACGTGTTTTCCAATCATCACGTTCCGCCTCCCTGATCGGCCCGATTACCACGATTGTCCGGCTCGATTACAGGCGACTGTTTACGTAATACAAGTTACGAACATTACGACGGACTGACCCTTTCGGCTTTTATCTCGCAAAGAGCCTCGCTCAGCTTCGCGAATCTTCCTCCGGCGCGGAAGACGGCCGGATGCTTTACCGAGGCGCCAGGGACAAGTCGTTGCTCGAAATCGTCCGGAGCGGGTTTTTAGGCCCAGTTCCTAACGGTGTTGCTTCCTCAACCTCAAAAGAAGAAAACGTTCAGGACAAGAAAACCGTGGCGGACGTACCGCCATACGCGTCTACGTGTCACCGCATCGCGACGTACGAACTTCGCGCCGAGGATACGCACGAACGCGACCAAATGCTGGTTGACCAGGTCGTCTCGCAGTGGGATATTGTCGAGTTTTTGAGTCAACAGGTCGAGAACGGAAAGAACAACTCTGACGAATCTTTAAGCGTGTTTTCAAAATCCCTGCGCGCGCTCGGTTTAGCCGGAAGCAAGGAACACCCCCGAGAAGAAGCGGAGATGAACGATACGCGCGACGGCTCTGAAAAGAGCACTTCGCACCACGCGCGTCGTCAAACCACCCCCGCGCCGCCCGTCACCGTGCTCGAAACGAACTCCACGCTCGCCGCGTTCGCCCTACTTCGCGGCGCGAACGTGTCGTGCGTAGGTACGCGTCGGGCGTTTCCCAAATCCGCCACACACCGTGTCCGGCCCGATTACGGGTGACTGAATGCCCACGCCACATGGCCTTACAAGACTGACCAAACCGTTTACACATAAAGGCGTGGTGCACGAGCTCGGCGGCCCGGTCGTTGGAATTTTGACGAACAAAGATTTCGCCGCCGCGTTCGTCGGGCCGGGCGACGCGAAGCGCACCCCGAGTTGGATCGCGTCCGAGCTTCTCGGTACCGTGGACCTGTTCCTGTACGTGTGTGTTGGCTTTCCCGAATCCCGCCTCCCTTCCCGTGTTCCCATACTCGTCCTGCGAAGGGACGGTTATTACCTTTGCCGATTGGGGAGCCCGTAATTACGTAATACACGTGGCCTTACAAGACTGACACTTTCTTTTCTTCATCGCAAGACACCGCGTTCGTTTGGTTCGCGTTTTTTGGGAACGCCGAGTTCACGAAGTTCGCGAAGGCGAGCAAACGTGCGTGTTGCGCCTTGGAACCCAAATCCCGCCTCCACGTTTTCACATAACTTCGTACTACACACCTTCGAAGGTCAAGACTGACACTTTCGTTTTACAAAAACAGCTCCCCCTCCGCGACCCCCGCGCTTACTTTCTTGCGCACGGTACGTATTCCACGTACCACGTTCCGCCTCTGCGATTGCCCATACGAGACTGACACTTTCTTTTGTATCGTGCCAGGTGACTCCCGAAAACACGCTCGGCGACGTTTTAAGACTGATGACCAGCGACAAGACGCACCACATTTTCGTGGTTTCCGCATCATCCGGCGTTTTACAGAGAGTCATCACCCCCGCGGATGTGTTACGAACGGTCGCGACGCCGTCCTTCGGGTCGGTGGGGTGGCGGTACCGAGAAGAAACCGCGCGACTCGAGACCGAGAAAAAAGAAATCGGAAAAAAGAAACAGAAAGTCTTCGACGACGGCGCGCGGGACGGGTCGGTTTCTCGACTCGAACCTGGTGGAAACCAAACCTCCGATTTGGGGTTCGCGGGGAGGTTCGACGACGAAGCGTGAACAGAAACCGGGTGAGGGATACAGACGAGATACGTAGGACTTGTGGAAGGACACTTGTGAAGACAAAAGACGACTTTTTTGCAAACTTTTCATTTTTCGTGGTGAAAATTCGCGAGAGTTCTGTTCTGTGCTTCTGTCTTCACGAATCACATCTCGCGTGCGCATCGGACGGCGCACGATGGCGTGCGTAAGCGTGGCGAGCATGAACGCGGTGGCGCGGATGCCCCTGAGAACCGCCCGCAGCCGGCGGCCGTTCCAAACGACGCGCGTTTCCCTCGACAACGCACGACGCGAACCCGCCGCGCTCGCCGGATTCGTTTCACGTCGTGTCAAACCGCACGCGCTTCGGCACACCGAGCAGTCCATCTGGATCGACCAAACACGCAGGCATGGGCGTGCTCTTGGCGACATGCGGACGTCCAGGCGTTGGGAGATGGTACCGAGCAACGAATATATACCTTCGGAAGGCGAAGCCGCTCGCAAAGCATATGTTCCCCAGAGGTGCGTGCTTTCCTCGTACTCGCTTGTTTACGATTTCTACTGCCAACTGCCAAAGCGGCGTCACTGACAAAACTCGTTTCGCTCTTGGCGATGCAAACTTAAATAACACAGTCAGTCTCCGAAGGTCTATGGAGCCGAACGATGGATAAACATGGTGCACACTCCGCATTGATGTGAGATGTCCAGGACCAATTCGCCTGCGCCGTTCTCGTTGCTCGCTAACGGCGTGTAAAACTCACCCTCGAACTTTCATTCCTCTGCAGGGCGTCGCGCTGGTCTGCTCCGAGTGCGAAACCAAGGAGACGAGTAAGTGGTACGGCAACATGGACGATGCGGGCAAACCAGTCTGCGTTGTGTGCTACAAACGACAGGTACGTCACGTGCGTCGATCCCACGCCTCAATATTTCAAATTTTGTATCGTCACATCCTGACCCAATACCCGCGGTGCGTTTTTTCGCAGCTCGCTGCCAGCCGTGGCAAGTGCTCCGGTTGCGGTAAGGATGGGGCAAATACAAGCCATTTGAGTATGTCCAAGCTCAAGAAGGAGGCATGGTACTGCCAGCCGTTTAGCACACGAGATGTGCGCATTTCAGGATTGTTCTCCCTCTCTCTCTCCTTGCCCAAGCGACCTCGTAGGTATGATGACTTCCGTCACAAGCTGTTTCGTCTCGACTCACGTCGTTCGAGTTCCGTATTCTTCGCAGGAGCTGGCCATCGAAACCGCCGCGGGAACGACGTGCGTGGAGTGCGGGACGGATACGGCCAGTGGCCGATGGTACAGCTGGAAAGATAAGCCCGGAACTAAAAAATGTGCAATCCTTGCTACAGCAAGAACAGCTACGAGAAAAAGAAGGCGGCGAGCGCAAACGACAAGTGAGTCTTCGCGACGACCCCCGGGGGGTTTTGAAGCGACATTTTCCGCCGCGCCCGGCTTCGGCTTCTTCGGACTGTTCGACTGATCTGATTTTGGGGCCACGCATTTTATTCATAGAAATTCTAGCCGGAGGCATCGAGGGCGAATACCAGGGCGAACGCACGAATCATCAGCCGATGGGGCCTTGGACCGTGGGAGAGAGAAAGATTTGCGTGGGGGGATGTGATGGTGTTTTGTTCAAAGTGTGGTTTAGAATTCTGTCGTGCAAAATTACGTGTCGCGATCGAGACACTTTCCGCCCGTCGCCCGCGCCGCTTTCCCCAGTGTACGGGTCGCGGTGATGCGACGACACGCGGCGGCGCGCGCGCGCGATTGGGTCGTGGCGTCGGTGGTACGCACCAGGGGCGCGGGGTGCGTCGTGGAGGGATGCGCGGTCGGTGGTGGACAAGAGTCGCGCGTGCGTTTTCGAGGCGCGCGTTTTTTCGTTGCCAATGGCTCGCGGCCGCCCGTCCCGAGATGGGTCGGGGTCGGGATTTTGGGGAAGAGAAGCGTCTGCACCAATTCGTTGGCCGAGTCGACCACGACCACGGCGAACGTCAAAACCATCAAAACCCAAACCCAAAGCGCCGGGTTGAGGCGAATGCGTCTGTCCGAACTTCGAGGTTTGTGTGTTACCCGGGGCCTAGACGCATTCGGGAAGAAGGAAGTTCTGGTTTCGCGACTGGCGACGATGGACGATGGCGACGATGAGGCGAGATTACACGGCGCAGTGAGTATTCAGTCCGAAAAGGATCTCAGTTCCTTCCTCAAAGACCAGACGCACACCTGGGCTGTGCCATCTCGCAAACCGCAAACCGACCGCGGCGACCCCACGAACCACGAGCGCATCTTGACCCCCGCGGAACACGGCATCGACGCGAGTTTGATCCCGAAATACGTCCGGGCGCTTCAAAAGAAACTGCAGCGCGATTCGCGAAACGCCGACTCGAGCGAAAACGCGGTGTCGTCGTCCGGTACGGGCAAACAGACCGAAAGTAACTCGGGCTGCCGTTTGTTCGTCGTGGGAGGCGCGGTCCGCGATTTGTACCTGGGGAAAACCCCGCGGGATTTCGATTTGCTCACGGACGCGACGTGGGGCCAAATCAAACGACGGGCGAAACCGGTGGTGGTGGTGGGAAGGCGGTTTAAAGTCGCGCATTGTTTCGAAGGTAACGACAACGGCGGCGGCGGTGACCGAGGACACGGTAACCGAGGTAACGGACACGTTCAGCGAAGTGGGACGTTTTACGAGCTCGTGTCCATGGCTAGGTATGGGGGGGATGCTGATGCTGCTGATGCTGCTGATGCTGATGAGGAGGGTAGCGACAACGACGCCGACGCCGGCGGCGACGTCCTGCTAAAAAACTTAAGAAAAGGTGCGGGGCTTTCCCAATCACCACGTTCCGCCTCTGCGATTGCCCATCACACGAGACTGACACTTTCGGCTTTTATCGTGCCAGACTGTCGCCGGCGCGACTTCACCATGAACGCGTTGGCGTACGACGTCCAGTCCGGACTTCTTTACGACTTCTGCGGAGGCCTGGATGACATCGATACGCGTATCGTACGCACCGTGCACAGAGACGGCCCGGTTACGAGTTTCAGCGAAGACCCGGCGCGCATGCTGCGCGCGGTGCGGTTAGCGGCGCGGCACGACTTTCACTTCGCGGGGAACGTGTTATCGGCGATGAAAGCTTCGGCGCATTTACTCCGGAAAGAAAACAGCGCGCGACTCGCCGGGGAGTTAAAAGCATTACTGACCCGAGGGTACTCAACGAAAGCGGTTAAGCTGCTTTGGGAAACTGGCGTTTTGGAGCACGTGTTGCACTTGCACGCCACGCACATCGCCAGGGCCATCGACCCACACACCACCTTCGTCGCGGCGCCGCCCGGCGCGTTTGTGTTCGCGGAGGGAGACGGGGTGGTGGATTTGGTGCAGACTGGCGGTCATACTAGTCATAACCAGGATTTGCTAAGAGGTGGTAAGGAGCAGGGTAGTAGCGATGGTGACCGGGCGGGATCAATTCCGCTTGATGCGCCTTGGGCTGAGTCTGGTGACCAGAACTCACTCGGGAGTCACAAAACAGGAAGCAGTTTAACGCGGCACGGGCGCGGGGGCAAGGTACGTCCCCGCATTTCTTAAATCCCGCCTCCACGTTTGCCCATACAAGGCCCTGACACTTTTCCGGCAAAACGCCAAAGCGGGTTTCCAAGACGCAGATGGAAAAGGTCGTGCGTGCCGACCCGCTTTTCAAAATTCTTCGCGCGCTTGATCGAAAGGTGTTATCCGGGTCTAATAACTCGTCAACCGCGTCTAGCAACGCCCATCACGGACACGGACACGTCACCGAAACCCTCGCCTACGCCTGCTTCACCGTCCCGTTCGCGGTGGCGAAACTTGGGTGGCCGCCGTTGGAGCCGCGCGGGATGTTGAGTGAGACGAACGGAAACGGAAACGACTCTGAAAAAACCAAAAAAAAATCCAAATCAAAACCCAAAGGCAAAAATGTTGGACCCGCCGATTTCGATGCCCTTTCCAAGTTCGCACACCCAAAGCTAAGGAACGTGCTTGACCGGTACCACGGCTTGGCTACGGACGCGGAGAGGGAGGCTTGGACTGCGCTGGGTTCAGTTCGCGACGCGGTGGTGACCAATAAAGGAACCGCTACACGAAACGCGCCCCGAAAAAAAAAGAAAAACGAGGAAAACAATCCCGCAGAAATCGACGACACCTCTGCAACCTCGGCAACCGCTGCAACCTTCGCAACCTCGGTCGGTTCTCATCTTCAAACCTGGCACCGAGTCTTCGGCGCGTGGACGAAGCTGTGCGGGTACGCCGCGAGGGTCATGCAGACCGATTACCACATGAGCTCGGGGTCAGTGGTTACGCAAGCGCTCGCCACCGCGCACGTCCCAAATCTGTACGCCGCGCCGGTGGTGGACGTGCTTGGCAGAAGAGCGGAATTGTCAAAGCGAGGCGCGACGAGTGGAAAGAAAAAGAATTCGAAAGAAAGCTCGATAGCAGATCTCTCCACCACGTTGAAGCCCGCCAAGCTCCGGTTTTCTGATTTGGTGTTCGGCAAGCACGGCGACGAAAGCGCTTTGCGAGCTGTCAAGAATTTGACATCGCGAGAGAGCGGTTCTGCGAAGCGGCGGCTCGGGAAGATGGGTAAGTCGTCGAAAACCGAAACCGCCTCGCACCTCGCCGTTTCCGTGCTGCCGGGCGAGCTGTTGAAGTTCGTGGAAATTATGGCAGATGCGAGGGCGGATGGCGAGGGTGCACCCGGGGATGATTTAGTGGAGACTCGTACGCGCGATTCCACACGAAACGGTACTCTCGATTCAACAAGGAATCGTACGGGCAAACAGTCTAAAAAAAACCACCGAAACGACGACGAGGACGACGCGAACCGGTACGACGACGCGAGCCACGACGATTTCGACCCGGATGAACTTCTGTAGCGTTTGGTATTCTTTTTCAAAAACATTCTACAAACACGTCTCTTCCGTCGTTTTTCGTTGTGCATCACGAGCCCTCGCGTCGATTACAGTCTCTCTCGTCGCCGCCGGAGAATCACTCAGAATCGGATCCACAGAAGGTATCGAAAATCCCGTTACGTACGATATCGTTTTTTGACCTAGCCGGCTTGCATCTTCTGCAGCACAGCTCCGAGCAATTTTTCAGGATACCCTTGGCGCACCAGTCGCACGCGATTTTCGCGCCGCACTTGCAGAGTTTGAAGCGTTCGCCAGTCTCTTTGTGTGTTTGGAAGCACGACGGACACGCAATGAAGTCGATGACTAAAAAAGCATGCTTGCAAGACCGCGCACCAGGTGGAATGTGGTCCTCGCACCAGACCTTACCGCAGATGGAGCACGCCATTGCCAATGGATCCCCGTTGTCATCCATTCTGCATCCCAAAGATTCGCTACAAAGCGTCCTTCCGCATCCGAGTTCCGCGCACGGGTCAAGACCCTTGAGCCACAACTCCGGAGCGTGCTCGAGGGCATACACATTGCCGCACTCGCAGCTGGCGCTCCGGTCATCGATGTATTTGGAAGGGTTGTCATCTTCGTGGTAGGAGGGACACCCTTCGCGACCGCACAGCCGCGACGACCAACATTTTTCGCACTGTTTTGGGTTTGATAAATCGTTGAATTTATTGCACAACAACACGGATTCGTCGTTGTAAAGTTCGCACATAAATCCGCCGCAAGCCGGGGACACCCACGGCAAATCACATGCGAACCGGTCTTGGTCGAACTGGCATATCCCATCGCACGCGTCGCAGGGCACTATGTTGAAATGCGTGGGGAATACGTCGTTTGCGTCGTAGCAGAGAGATTCGGTGAGGCGCGCGAGCTGCGTGCGGTTGATTGCCGCGTTCCCGACGCCGTCAAAGTTGGCTAACGTGTTTGTGATGAAAAGCTTCTCGAGGCGCTTCTGCTTTGGACGGATAAGGACGTGCTTTTCGAGAAAATCGACGAGTCCCTCCGCTTCAATGTTTATGTGATCCAACACGAGAGACTTGAGGTTCTCAAAAAACACAGGACTACTCGTGAGAGATCCTACGTTCATGAGAATCCCCGCGAGACCCCAATGCTTGGCGCCGTGCAGTTCCAGAGTCTTCACGCCGTTCACCGCGTACCCGAAGATCTGGCGCAGACAATTATAAGCAGCGTCCGCATTATCTAGCCTCCAAAGCCTCGTCGCGAGGTCTTTGTCGATGATGAGCGTTTCCCACGCCCGCGGATCACGAAGTGCGGCGTTTCGGAAATCTCGCGACACGGAAGCGGTCCGACGCGGGCAGGTACTCGACGATCGTCGATAGGACGTCGAGAGGGAGGTCAGAGATTCTACTCAGTTCTTCGGGGGCTCTGGACGCGCGGGTGGCGTCGGGGGAAGGGCACACTTCGGAGCTCATGACGGGGGTGCGGCCGGCGGCGTGCGCGTTGTTGTGTCTTCCTAGGAAAGCGTTACAATGTTGTTGCTTTTTTGGCAAGTCAGTGAAGACTCCGTCTCCAAGACTCGTCCCCGAGACTCGTAAGACACCAAATGTACCGCTGACGTTGTTTTATTAAAACTAAAACGCGTTCACCGTCGTTCCACCTGCCCCGGGGGCGTTTTCGGTCGCGTTCGCGGTCGCTTGTTCGCGTGTACGACGCGCGTTTCGCGTTCGCCATCGTTTCCACGCGCTTCTTCGTCGGCCTCGTCCTCGCCGACGGTTTCGCCTTGGCCATTCACCGCACCGTTCTCTTCCGTTGTTTCCTCTAGTATAAACACGTGGTAATGCGGCACGTCCACACTGTTATTATTGTTCATGTCGAAATTCCAGGCCGTGACGTTTTCGAACGTTGGGTTGCTGTTGAACTCTCGTTTGCACCACTTGACGAGTTCGCGTCGCGTCATCTGCTTCCGGCTCCACAGCGTGTGGTGCGAAATCCCGTTTGGGCACTCGTACGGGAACATGTTTCGTTCCAAAACCGCGATAACCTCGCTACTTCGAAACACAGTTTTTTCGATGTGCTCCTCCATGCCGTAATACCCGAACTCGGCGTCTATTTGCGTTATGTGTGCGAGCTTGCGCGTCGTGCACTCCACGGATCGCATCCAGTATTGGAGCTTCAAGACGCACGGCGGGCCCGGGTCGGAATCGGAAGCGGGATCGAAGTTTGAATCGTCGTCGTCATCGCTCACGCCATCATGACATCGGGGTCCCACTTCGTCACCCGCGTCGCGCCGATCAGATTCTTCGGTTTGCCCATCGTGGTGTTCTTCGACGTCTCCTACAGTGTCGTCGTCGAAAAAGCGAGATTTCGTTTCGTCAGATACCGCGGATGCGCCGAGGCGACGCGGGGGAGGTGCGGTGTGGTCGGGAGACGGGGAGAAACGCGACGACGCGCGGCGTTTGCGTGAAACGGGAGAATCTGAAGCCGAAGCACCCGGTCGCACCACGACTGCGTCGTCCTCGGTGATGACGCGTTTCGCGGTTTCGTGTTCCTTGCCGGAGGTTACCATTGTTGGCTTGTTGGCTCTCGTGCTGTACGTGACGTAAGAAAAACCGATTGGGGGACGACACGCCGCGGTCGGCAGGCACGTCGCGTCGCCACCGCAATCTGGGGGGTCCCCAATCCGGGGCCGCCGTTTTCGAGGAAGGATTTGGACTGGCAATAAAAATCCACTCGTACGAGTACCGACTCCTTCCATTCTCAACACCCCAACAATCGAGACACGGGTGTCCTTGCCCTCCCACAACGCGCGCGCGCGGACGTGGCTCTTCCTTTCGCCTACGGCAAGAGCGCGTGTTAGAGAACCAACTCTCGGTCCTCGCGTGTTGAAGGCGGAGAAGTGGTGAAGGACTTGGCCTTGTTGGGTGGTGCGTGTCGTCGCGTTGCACGAAACAACGATGGCGAGCTTTTTCCGTGCCAAGGATGTGATGGAGACCTCGCCTTTGATGGCGGGCGGCGCGGTGGCTACGTGTGTGCCACCTGCGGGCGGCGGCGACACGGAAACCGCCGCGCGGTTACCCGTGAAGTCCACGATAAGTGGTGCAGTGCCTCGCCGTTTCGGCGGCCGTGCCGTCGCGGCTGTCGCGGTGGTCACCGCGACGGCCGCGGTTTCACTGCTTGGAATAGCCGGATCTGCACATGTCGTCTCTCCCCAACTCGGCGCCCTTCCGGTCCAACCCCAAGGAGGAGGTGGCCGCGGCGTGGACGTGCTTGTCGACCACCGCCCCGGGGAGGACCTGTGGGACATGATCGACCGCGGTTTAACGGAAACCAAAAGGAGCTCTTCTGGGGATGCGAAACGCGGGGCTGCGGAACTCGGCGCATCCGAGGAATCCGATGGGCGCACTAAACCGAATGTGGAACAGGAATCGCGACTCGCGAAAACAACGGCTGACGCGCGGAACCTGGGGAGCGTTACGTTCGACGACGTGCTGCGAGGTGCTGCAGTATCTGCTGCTGTGCACGCATCGCCCAGTAACAACGAAAACAACCACGAGTTCGACGAGCTCACGGAACAAGCCCTGTCGCGCATGCCCCAGGCGCGGCGCGTCGAGGCGAGACGTGAGCTGCGGCGTTTGGGCCGCGAGTCGGGGCACTCCTCGGATGCCGTCGCGACGAGGTCGGCGGAGAGGTACGAACAACGGAAAAGCGCAAAGCAGTTCGAGCGCAAGCGAACACGGTTCGAGACGAGACGCGCGACGGCACGGGCGGGTAAGGGAAAACAAGCGCCGACTGTCGTTGCTGACCGGAGTCGAATGGGCGCGGCTGAAACGAGCAACGACGAGGTTCCGACGCGAGCCGCAATAAGCGAACCAACCGAAGACGAGAAGAACGGGGGGCAAGGCGACGTGACCGACGACGAAGTTCTGCAACCTGAATTCCGCGTCGACCAGGTTCCGGAGCGAGCCGCGATAAGCGAACCAACCGAAGACGAGAAAAACGCACGAGTAACTCTTGACGAAGACGAACCTTCGTTTGATTCCGGGTACGACGCGTACGGAAACGATTACGACGCCGACGAAGCAGCGGACGCCCCGGCCGAAGCGCCTGGCCCTTCGCCTGCGCCGCACCACGACCCCAACGCGGTCGCGGCGCGACGCGAAGCGAGGATTCGCGTTCGCCTAAAAGCGGAAGCGCTCGCGGAGGAAACGCGGCTTCAAGCCGGACTTGATGACACGCAAGACACTGTACGGTACGAGTCGTTGAGCCGTTTCGCGGACGAAGCGAAAGAAATCGAGAACGAAATTCACGAAACAACAACCACCCGGGAGTTCCGGCAGACGCAGACGGAGCAGGCGCTCACGAGCGCGCTTGATACCGCGCAAACAATTTCACACGAACGCGACGTGTACGAGGACCCCGGGAACCGCACGGTGGTGGGGCTGATTGATACGGAGATCGCGGGAGCGCCAGTTGCGGAGGCATTGGCGGAACGGGCTGACGAAATCGTGGACGAACAGGAACGGCTTCAACGCGAACTCGACGACCTGGAACTGGAACTGGAGCATTTCGCGGAACCGGAAGTCGACGACGTTCACGAGCTAGACACGCTCGCGTTTGAAACCTCAAACGCAACGTTACTCGAGTTATCCGAAACCTTCGAGGACGACGATTTCGTGTGGGAAACGGTTCCCACTGCGGAGGCGCTGGCGGCGGCGGACGCGGCGGCGAACGCGGCGAGGGCGAACGCCACCGCGGCGAGCGCCGCGCGAAACGCCGAGCGCGTCGCCGCGGTTGTTAGGGCGGAGACACGCGCAATTAGTCTGAAAAAAACCATCGGCGACCTTGACGCTGACGACCTTGTGGCGTACGCCACCCTAAAAAAACAATCCAGAGCTGCGCTGCGAATGCAGCTGAGGCACGAAGAAGCCGCGGCGAATGCCACCGCGCTTTCGGTTGAGGCGCAGAGGGTCGCGGATGACGCGTCGGCGCGACAAGAGCTCGCCGCTTTACGCGCGAGGCTGGCGATCTTGATTGGGGAGGAGTCGGTGGCGCGAAGCAGGGAAGATGACGCCTTGAGGGTATTGAACCTGCAGGTGGAGGATGCGGAGAGCAATCATTCAGGAGAAATGGAAAGGGAAGAGGAAACACGATACGCATCCGACGACCACTACGCGAACGCGCCATCCCCGGGCGCGTACGATTTCCTCCCCACGGAAACTGGAGGGCCACTGGACCAACACGACGACTCGGAATACGACCCAGGTAATACCGACGACATGGGTTGGGATGACTTGACTCGGAGCGCGGCGGCGTCGGCGGCGGCGAGCGCGGGAAAAAGTCGATTCGGCGACGATTCGGATGCCGAAACCCAAAATCTCCCAAAACGATTTCTTGAAGAAATCGTTTCCAAAAGAAACCGGGTGCGACGTCGCTCGGAAGGGAGAGCGACACAGCGCGAAGAAAAAAAACAGGAAAGCGCTGTGGAACGTACACTGGAAAGCGACGCGGAACGGCGACAACAACGGCGGCGGCGAAACACGGTCGACTTGAACGGCTGGGCGATGGACGACTCGTGGGATCCCGGTACCGCCGGGCGGCTCGGGTTGGTGGTCGGTCCACAAGACACGAGTGACACGGAATCTTCCGTGGCGCGTTTGGCGGGCGTTGGAGACGCCGCGGAGGCGGAGGAAGTCGCCGATGCGCTTTCCCTAACCGAGTCGGCGAGACACCCGCACACCGCGAAGCGCTCGCTCGAGGATATTCTGGTACGTATTTCCCCATTTCCACATTCCGCCTCCCTGATTGCCCATACAAGACTGACATTTCTTTTTTTACAATCAGGGCGCCGAGCTCGACCTTGAAACGCGCGAGCCGAGCGACGTTGCGAGGCCCGGCGCGGTTGCTGGTACCGCCTTTGACGACGACGACGGCTACGACTACGGCTTTTCCGAGTCGGACGACACCGTGGCGAGCGTTTTGGGTCACGCAACCGCGGCGACAACCGACCGACCCGAAAAAACGTTTCAAAAAGCGTTCCACAACGCCTTCGGCCCGGTTCCCGGTTTGTTACGACACGTTCGGGGGAAAATTGGGTTGCCGCCCGCGAAACAGGTTGGGTCGTTCCGGGTACGGGATATCGACCCTTTGGCGCTGCAAGTGTTGACCTACGCCAACTCCGCGTATTGGCCGGTAACCAAGGTTTTGCTGAAATCGCTTAGGTACGCGTTTCCCAATCACCACGTTCCGCCTCTGCGATTACTGCTCTGTATGGAGTACAGTCAGAAAGTACGGACCCCACTCCGTCGGACCCCTTTCCAATCCCGGATATACCCACTACGACCGACTGACACTTTCGGGGTTAATCTCTAAAGCAACAACGCCCCAGACGTGTTACCGTCGCTGACGGTGATGTTGACGGACACGAAATCGCTGGTGGAGTGCGAGAACCTTGCCGTGACGATGCGGCACACGTGTTTCCTGGACCGTGACATGGTTACGGTTTTGGGAAAATTCGCGGAGCGCGAAGGAAGCCAAGCTGCCGGGTCGGAAACGAGCGAAGAATCGGAAGTGGGCAAGGCGCTGCGCGTCGCGTGGTGCTGGAGAAAGGTACACGCGGTGTACTCGTTGGTGAAAGGCGGGTACCCCGCGGTTTTCATCGATGCCTCCACCGTGGTGCTTCAGGACTTTCGAGGCGCAGTCGCGCAACGCCTGGCACTCGCCGAGATGGTACGCGTTGTGTTTCCCAAATCCCGCCGACTGTTTGCCCTACAAGACTGACACTATTTTTAATTTATCAGGTCACCCTCTCCGATTTCGGCGGCCAAAAGGAACAGCAGGCGATCAACACCGGGTTGTTAGCGGCGGCGCCCGATACGTGGCCGGTGATGTTGTCGTCGTCATCCTGGGGCAAACATCAGGGTTCGAACCAGGGCGGCGATGATAGCGGGTTGCCTTCCCTACGCCAGCGAAACTCCCTGCGACTGTTGGAGGAGTGGATGGGGTACGAACCAACCGCGACGGACACGGAGCAGGCGTATTTGACTTGGGATTTAGCCCCGAAAGCGCGATTAAGAGGCGATGTGATCATCGCGTTGCCTCACGAAAAGTTTCCCTCCTTTGTTACGTTTGAGGAACACAAACACGTCCCAAGTGTGAGCGGCGGGAATTTAGGGAACTTGGAAGCAGGGCTTGACGACGTGGTACGTGATGAAAACGGACATGAAGTTAGCGACGAAAACGCGGTAGGTATTGGCGTCACAGTGCACGCGGCGTATTGCGGCTCGGTGGAGGGCAAGCTCGCGTTTTTAACTCGAATCGAGTCGTTACAAAGGGGAGTTGTTAGTCCGGTAACTTTGGCGGAAAATAACGGGTGCGACGGCTATGACCGGGACAAGTACCGGAACTGCGGCGCCGCGCCGTGGGACGGGGATTGTTGAGTCGTTTTGCCCGCGAACTTGGGAATCTCAAACTGATAGTCTTTGAAGCAAAACCTTTATAAATCGCAATTTTGATAGGCAAACTGAGTTAATCCGAGCGGGTGAGGGGGTTCCGCATCACCGAGGGGAGAATCTTGCGGTGGTGTGCTTTAATATGTATGACAAATAGTGGAAAAAGTAAGAAAGAAAGCGCCCCTGCCAGAGGCAAACCCGATATCGACGTTACTGTCGTCACAAACCAGACCGGTCAGATGATCGCGTTTCCGTTCGCCACCCGCCCCGCGCGTTTCCGCGTCGCCGCGACTGGCAGGGTGTTCAGGTTGGGGCGCCAGTTCAGAAACGCGGGGTACACTTTTCCTTTTTCGAACGTGCTGTTTTTGTAAAAAAAAAGAAACAAGTATCAGTCTCGTGTGCGCAAACAGGCAGGCGGAACGTGAGAAACGCGTAGACGTACCTGAACCCGTCCCACTCGAACTCCGCGCTTCCGCGCCCGTCCCACTGTTTCAGTAAATCGGGGCATCTGTTGAGTTTTCAGGAAAAGTGTCAGTATTTCGTAATGTGTATTACGTAATTACTCTGGACAATCGTCAAACAGTCGTCTATGATTTGGTAAGTGCAACACGCACCTTTGCGACGCGGCTTCTCTAATCCTATCCACGCTAACGTTCGCGGCGTGTGAGCCGCGGTAGTAGGTAAGCATCTGCAGCGCGTTTAGGGTATCCACGACGTCCTCAATCGCGACGCCGGTCGCGCGCGAAATCTCGCCGCACGACGCGCCGCCGTTCGCCGTGAACAACGTCTGCAGAACAACCCGGGTCCAGTACTGGCGGTAGCTCACGCGGCCTAAGTCCGAAAGCGGCCGTTCCGGGGTCCCCGCCCGTCCCTCTGGCACGATAAAAAAGAAAGAAAGTGTCAGTCTCGTGAGGGCAATCAGTCAGGAAGGCGGTGCGTGGTAATTGGGAAATACGATACGCACCTAATTTGCTCAGCTCGTACGAAAAACTAATCAAAAACGTCCCGTACCCTTTCCGCTGGTACGGCGGGAGGGTTAAGATACACGCCAAGTTGTACCTGCGATTAACAAGAAAGTGTCAGCCGCCTCGTATGGGCAATCAGGGAGGCGGTGTGGTGATTGGGAAATACATACCCCGCGCGCGTGTGCTTTTCCTTTGAAAAGTACCCGACGATTTTGTACCCGCCCCCTTGCGGGATCGAACCGCCCGGGCGCGGTTCTCCACCCGCCGCGTCGTGACCTACCGCCTTACCACCTTCCATCCGACTTCCGGTTGTTTGTGCCTCCTGGGGGGTATTCAGCGTGTTGTCATTGTCATTGTCATTGTCATTGTCGTTGTCGTTGTCCTCGCGTTCCGTCAGCACGTAAAACAGAAACGCCGCGACGTCGTAGTACAGCGTTTTGTGGTCCAGAAACAGTTTCGACAGGAGGCACAGGTTCTGGCGTGGGTAAAACAAAGTGTCAGTCTTGTAAGGCCATGTGTATGAGTAATTACTCTGGACAATCGGCAGAGGTAATAGTCCCTTCGCAGGACGAGTATGGGAGTGGGTCGTCGTCGGCTGATTTGGGAAAGCCGTTACACGTGTACCTGGCAATACACCGGAACCTTGCCTCCGTCCACTTCGAACACGGAAAGAGATGGGTGCACTCTTTTCTCACCAGCTGAATCCGGAACCAAATCGACCCAACACGGCTGGCGGTAGATCTCGTTCCCAGGCGGGTGTTTCAGGGGGCAAAACGCGCAATGCTTCACCAGGTTTTTTCGCTTGCGCATGTACTTCAAACAAAACTCGCACGCGAAGAGCTTTGTTGGTTTCGTTCCGCGTTTTGAAACATGTTTTGGCGGTTTATTTGGGACTAATTGCGCGGTAGGTGGGTTTTCGGGCGCTTCGGTTGGTAATGTTGTGGTACCAACAGCATCGCCGGTACCGGTTCGATACGCGGCGCCGGTTCGCTCGTCGTCGGCGTCGTCCGCGGCCGACGCCTTCGGGGACTCCTTTTTTTCGCGCGTATCCCCCCCCGAATTGAAATCGGTATCCGCCTTCCAGAAACTTTCAGGAAACGGCGAGTAGTACCAGCAGTCCATTTCGTAGTTTCCCAACGTTAACGTCTCCACGTTCTTTACGACCGGGGTTTGTTCCAAATGCTCCGCGTCCAACTTGCGTTCGATGGCGGTTTTCTGTTCGGAATCTAAAAAAGACTTACCAGCTTCGTGGCCGTTCGCCGCGTCCGGCCGCGGCTCTGTCTCCGCGAGTTTCCGTTTCTGGCGCCGAGTTAAAAGCTGTTCCTTGGAAAGGAGCTTTGTTGGGGAATGCACAGCCTCGGCCTCGGTTCGATCCCGGGCGGTTTCATAGTCGCCATCCGTTTCTTTATCCGTAGGGCTATTCAGGGTAGTATCGTCCAGCGCTTCCACTTTTTTCGTATCCTGCACGTCCACCCAAACGTCGCACCGCTTGTCGTACCCCAAAAAGTGAACATAGTACCTTCGAGGTTTTCTGATTGTTCCGTCACTTCCGAAAGTGTCGTGCGCAACTCTCACCACGGTCGCTCTGTGGTAATTCCCGTCGAAACTCGCGATGGCGGCGACGGCGTCGCCCTCCGCGAATGATGCGCGCGTTTCTATTTTTTCACCCGCTTCTTCCGCACTGGCCTCAGTCTCATTTGCAGAATCGTCTTCGCCCATTGGGAGTTCCTCTGCACCACCATCCCGCGTGCCCGCATCCGCCGGCCGTGTTTCGTCCGGGATCGGGCCTGCCGGTTTCGTCGTGACAGCACCTGGCACGGAAGCAGCACCCGGAGCGTGTGTGTGGTTCCCCGCCGTGGCGCCACCTACTTCGCTGGTGCTCGGCGGATTGCACAAAGCCTCGGTGGTGCGTGTTGGGCTCGACCGCGACGCATTCACCGCCGGTGCCGCGCTCGCCTCCATCGCGTCCGCGGTTTCCGCGACCGCGGCGTCGAACGCGGCGGACGCGCGTTCCGCGGTCTCCGCGGCCGCCACCGCGCGCGCGGCCGCGCGCTCCCCCGCAGCCAGCGCCTCAGGCGTGGGCTCCATGGCGACACCGCCCGCCGGGTGCTCAAATGCTCAAATTTCGGATTCCCGGACCCTGAAAGTCGGCGCGCGGCGTGACCCACCACTTGTACCCGCACCACCTTCCCGTCCACCACGCCGTCCTCGCGTCCGCGCTGGCCAGAGCTCACAATCGCCGCGGGCACCCACGCGCGCTCCCCGGCCGGTTGTGGCGTGGCACTCCCGGAAGGTCGTCCTTTTCCTTGGGTTTGTGCGAGTCGCAGTTTCAAGCACCGAAACTAGATGAAACTTTTTCGAGTTTAAGGTGACCCCCACGCAAGAGAGTGTCTTCGTGCGCCCTGGCCATCGCCGCGCACTTCCGGCTGCGCCGAGTCGAGCTCGCGGGTTGCGCATTCGCGCGCAACCTCGCGTGCGATATGGGAAAGCAGAAGTCGCCCCCGCCGCCGCCGCCGCCGCCCCCGCCGCGGGCGCCTCCCCCAGTTCCCCCGTCGTCCCCGTCGCCCCTGGTTAACGACGCGCAGCACACGCTTCGCGCGACGCAAACGGTGTTCGGCAGCGGCGCGGATGTGGGCGGCGTGGCGCCGTCGTGGTCGGACGCGTCGGTACGTCGTTCGTATTACGTCCGTCGCAACATCGCGCGGTGTTCACACCGCGGATACTCGCTTCACACAACCCACGCCGCGGGGGGTTCCCCACACCCGTTTCCACCTAAGACCCCTTTTCCGCGTTTCGCGAACGCACAGCTGTGTCCTTTTGAACTTTTCTCGTTCGCGCTCCGCGCCTGCCTGACGCGCCGTGCCATTCCTGACCAACAACGCCCCTAAACCCTAAACCCTAAACCGTAACCCCTACACCCCACCCCATCACCCATCAGTGGCTCTCCGAGGTGGACTTCGACAGCCGGAGCGAAACGGACGGCGCGCGAACGGTCTGGGCGCAAGTCGCACCGTGGGGCGCGTTTTCGTTACGCAGTCGGTTCGCGTTGGACGCGTCGACGTGGAACGCGTTACGGTTCACATCGAGGACGTCGCAGAGCTCGTTTCAAGTGCGGTGGGACTTGGTGGATGCAGAGGAAGGAGTGTCAGGCACGGAAAATACAGATTACGCGAGTGATTACGCGAGTGTACCTGTTACGCCGAATACAACCGCCGACACCGATGAGTCAACTTCGAGTTCGCCGAGCGCGCGTCGCCTCGCTTCTTCGCATCGGCGTTCGTTGAGGCAGTCACCTAACTCTACTGATTACATCGATTCTACTCCTGATGCCCCAAAAGCAACAGTTGAGACGTGGGGCTTCCCCGTGGAAGCTTCGGTTTTGTGGCGAGAGACGTTCGTGCCGCTTGACGCGAACGGGTTTTTTGATACGGCAATTGGAAACGAATCCGCGACGAACGGATCGTCGGGTACTAGTACTAGTACTAGTGGTAGTACTACCTCATCGGATACTACCACATCGCGCACCACCGACCAGCCGCCAATTGAACCCGTGTATTGGGACCGATTAAGCTGGCGAGACACGTCCGGTCTGGGCGGCGAGATTCAGCTGCGGGACATCTGGGTGGAGTCGTGGGTGTTGGCCGAAGCGTTCGGCGGGGAGAATTTCGTGAATCAACAAACAGGGTCATTCGCGCCACTGTCAATGACCGCGCCGCCCATGCCGGACGCGCCGCCGAGCGTACCAGAAGATGGCGGCGACGGCGACGAAACCGGAGTCAACGCCACGACGTCGCAACTGTCTTCGGAAACGCTCGTGTCGCCGCCGTCGCCTACGCGCCAAATCGCGATCACCGCCGACGACGGCGGTTCGTTAACTCGGTTCCTAGTCACCGCGTTTTTCGTCGCCGTGGTGTGCGTCGCATTGTGCGTGGTGTTGTTCGCGTGGTGCTTGCGACGGAAACGGCGACCAGACGTGAAAAAAGAAGAAGAAGACGAAGCGTCACACACGGGCGTTGCGAACGCGAGCTCCACGCGTTCGCGTCACGACCACGCGCTCGTCGCCGCGCCGGCGCGAATTCCCGCCACCGACTCACGGTTCGCCTCAAGAGCGCCGCGACAGCACTCAAAACCTCAACGACGACGCCCGCCTCTTCCGCGGGGGGTTTCCGGCACCGGTAACGACCCTCGGGGTGAACGAAACAGCCGGGATGGTTCCAGTGGCGACGCGAACCGCGATACGCCGCCTGATGAAATGAATCACCTCTCCGCCAGCGATCAGCACCTTTCAAGCGAGTGCAACTCCCTCGGGGTTTCCAGGAACCCTTCTGTGGCGGGTGATTCCACCCGGGGCGGGGATTTCGGCGGGGTGTTACGCGGCGACGACCAAGCCGGGGTGGTAAGTATTTCCCATTTACCACGTTCCGACGACTGATAGGATTGCCCTACGAGATTGACATTTTCTTTTTTTTCGTATCAGGTGCGCCTCACCGCGGACGCCCTGGCGCTGGCGCTTGAAACCACGGTGGAGGGAAACACGGGCGGTGAGAGTACGTTCAGCGTGGAAAGTACCGACTCGGTACGCACGGACTCGTTTGCGTCGTCGCGGTTGTCGTCAGATGATTTCGACACGCGTCGCGATACCCCAAACTCACACGCTACGGTCGTCGAACTCAGCCAGGAATCTTTCGAATGCGATTTCACGTATCACCGCGCGCTCGGTCGAGGCGCCTCCGCGGTGGTGCACGAAGCGACTTGGTGTGGTGGTGTTGGGAAACTTTTTGGTGCTGGTGGAGACGTCAAACTGACCGGTGCGGGGGGCGGGGGGAAGCACAGTGGCAAACAGTCGGACAACAAACGAGGTGATTTGCGCGTCGCGGTGAAACTGTTCCGAGTCGCGTGTTCGACGAGGTCAATCGGCGCCGGGTCAAAAAGCGGCGACGCGACCCGATCCGACGTCGCAAACTTCAGACAGGAAGTTTCAATTTTGAAGGCACTGGGTAACGGAAACGACAAGATCGTTTCGCTGCTCGCCACAACACAGCTAAACGCCACTAAACTCGCGATCGTGCTTGTTTTCGTGGACGGCGGGACGCTTCACGATGCGATACACGACTCGAAAGAGGAGGTACGTATTCCCTTTCCCAAATCCCATCACTGTTTGCCCATACACGACTGACACTTTTATTTTTTACACTCAGGACGCTTCGGCTTGTTTTCGCAAACGCATCCGAGCGCTACACCACGTCGCGCGCGCGCTTGAATACCTGCACGCGGGTGGGTGTGTCGACGGGGTCGTTGACTCCGGGGTAATTGACTCGGCAAAGAACCGGTTTCGGCCGGTCATCACGCACCTCGACGTGAAGCCCAAAAACGTGCTGATTGATTTGCGCTCGGGAAACGCGGTCCTGGCGGATTTCGGAAGCGCGAGGAGTTTTTTTGAAACGGGTGGTCCCGTGGACGGCGGTACCGGAGGTACCGGCGTTGACCTCGAGGCAAACCTCCCAAACCCTAACACCACCATCGGCACCGTGCACTACTGCGCCCCCGAGCTGTTCGAGGGGGGGGCGGATTTTTCGGTGGACGGATCGAGTGAGCAAACAGTGGCGAGTTTTTACAAAAAGTGCGACGTTTTTTCCTGGAGCGTCACCGCGTACGAGACGGTTTCCGGAAAGATTCCCTGGTGGGGGAGCACGCCGACGCAGATCGTGGAGCGGTGCGGGATCGAGCTGGCGCGGCCGGGGTGGAGTCCCGTTGGGGGTGGTGGTGATACTTCCGGACTAAATACCCACACGGAAACGCATCGTGAGGTGGTTACCCTTTTGAAACGGCTCGTGGAAAACGGGTGGGCCCCTGACGCGCGCAAACGGCCGGCGGTTACCGAAATCGCGGCGGCGTTGCGGGAAATGCGGCGCGACCTGAACGCGAACCTGAACGCTACTTCCTCTATGCGCAAACAGTCTGATTTGGGTGGCGGATTGGAATCGTTGACATCATCATGGAGCGAAACGACACACGAAACCCGAAAACCCACTCCGATTCGGGCGTCCTCCATGGAACTTTCGAGCGCGTCGGAGTAGGGCGAGTGAGGAGGTTTTTTTGGGTGCGAAGAAAAAATCCCGCAAAGTTTGAAACTCAGCGCCACGGTGAGTTCGACCGGTTATTAACGACACAGGTCAGGTTGAAACGAGGTTGATAGGAGGGTGTTGATAAAAGGGCAGCCCGTACACAGCTCGTGCTGGAGTAGCGGTGTGAGGTAGTGCACCGGATTGTGCATAAAACTCTCACGACGTTTCCTAAAAAAAATGACCCCACACTCCGAAAACTTGGAGGATCTCCAAGAAATTTCGGGGAGACGAGCAGGTCGAAACGGTTTTTAGCAGTTTTTTACGGATCATTCGTGATGGGGGTCTCGAGGGCACTTCTCCTCGCACGGCCCCCGCTTCCCCACCACACAGCACACACAATGGCCCGTTCCCAGCACGACACCAGGGTCTACGCCCTTTTCGACGTCCCCGGTACCGGGTTCCGAGACAGGGAAGGCACCGGGATGTTCGACCAGTACCACAAGATCGGGTGGCAGAAGGATTTCAAATCTGAAGATGCGGTACGTCTTTTTTGCGTTTCTGGCGCCTTTCCCAAACTCACCCCCTGTTTTATCTCTAAAGCGCCTATGACTGTTCAGACCGATTACGGTGACTGTTGTCCATACATCGTCCAATATATCGCGATACACAGCACTGACCCTTTTCGTGTCAAAAGCCGGAAAACGCGTACGATTTGTGCGCCAACCCCGTGGTGTTGCTTGGGGTTCCGTCTGGTGTCACCACCGCGGCGCTTCAGCAAGCCTGCGAAACCTCCTTCGGCAAGGTGACACGGGTGCACCGGCCTTCGCTTGAGGCGACTCCGTTTGGAGAACCGCGGTGTGTTGACCCCTCATCCGTCGACGGCAACGACGATTTCGCCTCCGAAGACGATTCCTCCAATGATGCCTCCTCCAAAGACTCGCAAGCAAGCCACGAGCCTTTCGCGTTCGTGGAGTTCGAGGACGACCTCTCCGCGCACAGAGCGGTGGGGGTTGGTTTTCTGGAGTTTTTTTTCGGTGACACCCCGGGCCCAGTTCGAACCGGCGACGGTCCGGTCGACCAGGTTCCGGCTAACCAACCGGAACGCGGACACACACTGCAGGTGGTCTCGCGAAAACACCTCACCTCGGATGTCTCGAAATGGCGCGCCGCGGTGCGCACGCGGTTCGCGGGGGAAACCGAGTTAAGAATCCCCACCCGAAACGTCGGGCCCAGTGACGACCCAACCGAGTGGTGCAACGCGGGGAACAACTTCCGGAAGACGTTTCCGGAACTGGTTCGCAAGGCGGCGTAGAGACTTTCGAACGAACGAGAGGATGGAGAAAGATGATGGGTTCTTTTTTGTCCAGAGAAAGGAGGAGACGAAGCGTCGGTAGGCATTCTTTTCTTCGGACAGACTAAATACCCGTCGCGACCTCTATCGGGTGCGTTAACTCCTCGTTTAACCCTAACTCTAACTCGTTCACCGTTCAAGCCGACGTGGCCCTCTGGATGCCAAAACCGCGTGCGCCACAAAAACGACCTCGCGTCGAGTGTCGAACGACGTATTCCATTGTAGCTTCGAAGGAACTTCGTTGACGTCACCAAAGCTGACCGCGCTCGTCTCGTAACGCGAACGACTCGTGTTACCGGCGACGAACCAGCCGGGGACGTATCACATACGCGCACGCCGCAATGTCCGCCGCTACTTTGCCTCGCGCGCCTGTTCCCCGTTTCGCGACCGCGCCGCGGGTGAGACGCACCACTCGCGCCATCCCAGGTCGCACGGTTTTCACGCGCGCAAAAGCTTCTTTGAGCCCGTCCATGCCTCTCGCCCCCGAGCTCCCGCTCCCCGATTTCCTGAAACGCCCGTTCAGGGATGTCACAGAGAGACTGGAAAAGGCTTTTCCGGTTGACGCGAAGAAACAAGTGTTACGCGCGCAGTACACCACCGCCGTGGGTGTTCGGCTCGCGTTTTTCCTTTCACAAGGCGTGTTGTCATCTCGCGTTTCCGGGAGCTCCACAATCGACGGCGCGGCCGCGGCGGCGGCGATTGTCAAGGCGGTGCTCGATACCGAACCTCGGGCGAAAATCCCGGACAAGGATTCCAACCTCGGTAACATCGTGCGCAATGCCGCGGATGGCCGGGAACTTTCCCCGGATGAAGCCGCCGAGGTTTCGCAGGTACGCACGCGTTGGGGCTTTCCCGAATCCAGACACAGTTCACCGCACCTCTTTGAGTACACTAGTTTCACTCAACGGAAGTACTTCACACAAGTAACGTTTGCCAGTACTCGCGGCTGTTACAAATACATCACAAACGCACTGTTACCTGCGTTTTATGGAGTACAGTCGGAAAGTCCGGTACCACTACTGTACCCAATCCCGGATATACACGTCACGAAGTACACCCACACTCGCCGACTCGGGACTGACACTTTCTTTTCTTCATCGCAGTTTCTTAATCAACACCTCACCTGCATCGTGAATCTTTTCCGGGACGAACTGCAACACCTGGAGAACGGCGTGTACAAGTTCCCGTACGACTTGAACCCAGCCACGACACCGAAAACGCAGTGGAACCCACTAGAGGTGTTTTCCCTGTCAACAGAGACGTTAACGGACCAGGGTTTCGTGAGGGAAAGACGGAGCGCGAAAAACGGGCAGGATTTACTAAACGACTTTTCCCCCGACCCGAATCGGTACCCCGCCTATTACCTGCAGAACTTCCACTACCAGACGGACGGGTGGCTTTCCACGAGGTCCGCGCGTTTGTACGATTTCCAGGTCGAAACTTTGTTTTTGGGTTCCGCGGACACCATGCGACGACAGGTGCTTCCGTACGTCAGCGAATGGATGCGCGAGTTTCACGACAAAAACGGAGGCGAAAACGGCGCCGGCGCGGAGTTTCTGGACGTCGCGAGCGGCACCGGGCGGTTCTTGACTTTCCTGAGGGATAACTGGTAAGGGCCTTTCCCACCCACCGCGTTCCGCCTCCCTGATTGCCCATACGAGACTGACATTTCTTTTTTTACAATCAGGCCTTGCGCTAACTACACCGCCTTGGAGTTGTCCCCCTACTACTTAGAAGCCACGCGTGTTAACAACGAACGGTTCATTTCGGGAAAGGACGAGGAAAGGACGGGCTCGAAACAAAAAAACGGAAGCCTAACCTTGGTGGAAGCGAACTGCGAAAACATGCCGTTTCCGGATGCAAAGTTCGACGCCGTGAGCAACGTAAGTTTGTGTGATATTTCCCAAATCCGGGGACACACTGTTTTATCTCTCAGCTGGTGACTGTTGTCCATACATCGCGATACACATGACTGACACTTTTCTTTCTTCTTCCTCTTCCTCTTCTTCCCCTTTTCGTTCCCAATCACAGGTTTATTTATTCCACGAAATGCCACCCGCCGCTCGCCGCGCCGCCGCGGCTGAATACGCGCGAGTCCTGAAACCGGGCGGCAAGCTTTTCTTCGTGGATTCCGCGCAGGTTGGTGATGGGAAGTTCTTGGGCATGGAAAAAGCCTTCGACCAGGCCCTGGAACGGTTTCCAGCTTTCAACCACGAACCGTACTACAAAGATTACTCGGTGTGTGATTTGGAGAAACTGTTCGGCGAGTTTGGATTTGTGTTGGAGTCGAGTACCGTAGCGTGGGTTTCGAAGTGCTGGTGCTTCACGAAGGCTGGAAACGGGACGGAAAATGCGGGCGCTTCATCACAAGCTTCCGTTTCAGAAGTCCCTGTTACTCCCAGAGAAGTCGTCTTGCCCACCCTGGTCGACTCGAACGACGCGAGCGCCAAGGCGAGGTGAGCGCGTATGTAGCTTTGTTTTTCACCATTATTTTCGTGTTTGTTTGCAACTGCAGTTTCGTCACAACAACATCCAATCACTCCCGTCCGCACACCGAACGCGCGATGTCCTCGATGCCTCCGCCGCCGCCGCTTGTTTTCGGGGCGGAGGTAGACGGCTTCAACAAACACGACTCCACACGAACTGACGATGCTTCACAAGACCTAGGTGTGCTTCGCACCAACGACGAAGCGTCGGGGGCGAAACATTGTTGCGTCCAGCGCGGTTATTACGACGACCCGTTCGTGAAACACTTCGCAAAGACCACGCCTAAACACCCGCCGTTGATTAACCGCGGGTACCACTCGAGGGTCGCCACGGTACGCGCGGTGCTTGATGCGTTTCTGGACGCCACGTTTGAGTTTGATGCGGCTGGTGACGATGGTGTGATGCCGCGTGGTGACGATGGTGACCACCAAACGCCAATAAAAAAATCGCGACAGATCGTCAGTCTTGGTGCAGGGTTCGACACAAACTATTTTAGGCTCAACGAGACGATGATGACAAAAGACACGAAACAAAGCCAGGTCCAGCTAAAATACGTGGAGCTCGACTTTCCAAGTTTGATTGAAACGAAGGCCAAGGTTATCAACGCTACTGGCGTGCTTAAAGAAATCGTGGGGACGGAAGGTTTAAAACGAATACTCAGCGCTTCTTCGTACTCAGCGCCCAGGAGAGAACCTGATTCTTGTTTCTTTTCCAACGACGAAAACGGTGAAGGAAAGAGTCACTATTTCCTCGCCGGGTGCGACTTGCGGGACGTCCGTTCCTTGACCGCGGCTTTGGAAAAAACAAACCTTGACCCCAAAGCACCCACGTTGTTCCTCTCCGAGTGTTGCCTCGCGTACCTGTCACCGCAGGACGCGGGGGGGGTGTTACAGTGGGCATCGCGGTGGGGACGAATCAACGAATCAAAGGATCAATCGATTGACACGACAAACGACAAGAGCCACAACCGCAACAACCGCAACAACGAGTACCTCCGAACCTACTTCGCGTACGACCCGGTGGTGCTCGGCCCGGCACGGAGTGACAAATTTGGGGAGCAGATGCTTTTGAACCTAACCGCGAGAGGGTGTCCTTTGTTGCGGTGCGAAGGCGAGGGCGCCGTTTTCGGATTGGACGGGTTGACAAAACAGTTTGAGCAATCTGGATGGCGACGCGTTGGGTCAATCGACATGCTCGCCGCGACCGACCGGCTGGGTGAAGACGACGAACCCGAAATGCGACGCGTGATGCGTCTAGAGCCCCTGGACGAGGTAGAGGAGTACCGACTGATTCAAAAACACTACGCGATTGTTTGGGGGGTTTGTCGTGACGGCGATGAAGGCGGCGACGCCGATACGCTAGAAAAAGTAATAAGTAGAAGGACGCGGCAGGCGTGATAGGAAGTACTCGAGTAGCATTTGCTGAATGTTTCGCGCTTCGTGGTAGAGGCGGGTACTACTAGACGCCACTAGTTTGGACAGCACTATTTTAGACAACCCTAAGCACTGTTCACTTGTGTCGCTCCAGCCGCGCGACCGCGTCTGCGCAAATCGCCACGGAATCGCCGTCGAACCGAAGGAACCGAAGGAACCCGGCGTCGTCGCCGGACACGCACCAGGCATTTTTGGCGTCGTCCGCGACCGGTGTAGATGGGTCGAGCCACGAAACGCAACGCGTGGGTGCGTATCGCGTTTGTGTTGTTTCTTTTGAGCTGTCGTCTGAGGGTTCGAAAATTTCGGAACACGAAGCATCACCTACACAACTTGCGGCGCCGTTCGCGCCGCGAGTCGCGGGCAACGCGAATCGCCGTTTTTTGGCCGAATCGCAATCGCCGCGTCGTCGCGAGTTCGCCACGCGCAACAAATCCGCCACGTCGCTGTTGTTAGTCACCGAATCACCACGCGCTGCGTGGTTGTGTACGGCCAACACGTTGTCGTCGTCGTCGTTACCGGCCAACTCTTCGTCTTCCGAGTTGACGTTTCCATCGGCTTTTTTTTCCTTTTCATTCTTCTCCACAAAAAATTCGGCGCTCCCCGCGCAAAACCCTGAGATAAATAAGGAAAGTGTCAGTTTTGCATGGGCAATCAGTCGGCGGAATGTGGTGATTGGGAAATACTTACCGAAATCAGTCGGCGCCCCGTTCCGCCGCGCCTCGTCGTTCCCTCCGCGGGGCACTTTTCGGATGCCGCGCGCGACGTTGCAAATGGCGATTCGTGTGCCGCCCCTTCCCGTTCCGGACAGCAGTAAACTCGTAACCGAACCCTTGGAAGTCGCTTTACAATCGACGCTCCACACGCTCCCGACGTCCAAGGCCAGGGACGGGGTAATCGTGAACACCTTTTGTTTTTGTTTTGTTGTTTTTTGTTTCGTCGGATCCTTCGCAGAACTCGGAGAACTGGACACGACCACGACCACCGTGTCTTCCCCTAGCGGTACTCCCGGTTCGCCAACTTCGATTTGCCGTTTCCCCACGCGCCCTGACTCATCGCCAACCGGATTTCGGATCCGGTCCTCGTGGAAGAAATCGAACACGCACGCGGCGCCGTCGTCGCTCCCCGTCACCACGCAACCGGCGTGACACCACTTGGCGCTGTTGTGTGGGCAAACAGTCAGGCGTGACGATGGGGAATCGGGTGGTTAGTCGCCGTGTTGCCGTGGTGTGCGTCCTCGGTTCGAGCCGAGGGGTAGCAGCAGTCGTGCTGGTAGTCGGTCGTAGTGGGGGACGAAGATCGTGACTGTTTACACATACGGCGCGTCAAAAGAAAAACAAAAAAAACGAACCTGGTCAACGCGGCGCTCCCCCCAAACGCGTCCCCGCGTCGGCCTGAGATAAACAAGAAAGTGTCAGTCTTGTATGGGCAATCAGTCGGCGGAATGTGGTGATTGGAAAATACTTACCGCACACGGAGGTGAAGGGTTCTCGCGTGTCGTACACCGCGGGAGAATTCATGCCGTGCCCGGCGGCCATTACCAAGTGTGAGGCGTCCGTTTCGGCGTCGTGACCTGGGTCGTCACTCGCGGGCGCCCACGCGACGCTTCGTTGAGGACACCCCGTTGACGCGATTTGCAGCACGGGGAGTTGAGGCGACGGAGTCGTGGGAGTGCTACTCCTGTGAGTGCTACCCCTAGGCGTATTACCAATGCCCCCGGTTTCAGCACTCCCCACACACCACATCACCACCGCGCCAGCTGACGTACCCGCGCAGAGGCGCTGGAACGGAAAGGAGTTGGCCCAATCCAGACAGAGCGGGACGCCCGCGTTTTTAGGGACGACGCCGATAAAAGTAGCGTCGCACGTCACGACGACCGGCGGTTCGTGGGAACGGCTGGTAAGACCGTCATCGGTACCGTCGCCGGTTCGATCCCGAGAGGAACGGGGACGGGCAAGGGGAACCGGCACCACCCACACCTCCACCCTCCCGTTCCCGAGCGCCACGGCGAGGTCGCCGATTGCTTCTTTATTGGATTGTATTTTCCTTTGCGAGTCGTGCGAGTCGTGCGAGTCGCCGAACCCCTTGCGCCACTTGACGTCAAACGCGTGCTTCGCGCCGTGCGCCAGCCCGAGGGTCATGGCGGCGGTCGTCTCGTTCGGGTTTGACGAGTTAGTAACCCCTGGTGATGACCTACACACCGTAGTACATGTTTTCCGCTTTTTCCTCGCAGCTGCTGTGTCTGTGTTTCCTGTGGCCTTTGTCCCGGACGATGACGTGCGCAAACTCCACACCTGGATCATCCCCGGCCCGACCGCGCGGCCTACACTGGCGAAGGAATGATGCATGTCATCGGAAGACCGGACCTCCACGGCGACGTGTCGCGTGTTGTTTGTCGTGTCACCGTCACCAACCGTGTGTTTCGGCGCCCAGTCCGTGGCATAAACTGAGCCGCCGCCGGTGAAAGACCAGATGTCCTCCGCGATGCGCAACGGCGAGCCCGTGGTGCGGTCAGGGCACGGCGGTACGCTGACGGAGGCGAACCGCTTTGTGCCAAGATTAAGATTTGCGCGCCCCGAAGATGAAGACGCTTCCTTCGACGAAGAGTGGCAGCAGGATTGGTGTTGAAGGCGGGTTAAGTACGGTGCTGGGTCAGCGACGACCGTCGCGCCGGTCACGGAAGACATGATGATGTCGAAACGAAACCAAACACACGACCAAGGCCACACCGTCTCCTGCGCGCGCCTCGGTCTGCATCGAGATTCCAATCTCATCACTTTGAAAACGCGACACCAAAGTTTCCCGAACTGCGCTCGTTTTGAGATCCAGTGCATCACCCCCCGGGGGTCACTCCATGCAGGCGCTTAAACGACTGCTCGCCGTGGGTGTCGCGGTGGAGCTGGTGTCCCTGGCCGGCACGTACGTCGCGTTCCACACAATCAACACCGACCCGGAGTTCCGGGGCTGGGTGGATAGCAACTGCCCGCCAGAGGTGCTGGACGGATTTTGCGTCGCGGTGCAAGCGGTGGGGTACGAGTTACCAGCGGACCTGAAGCAGCGGCAGGTAAAAAGAGCACCCGGAGAACTAATCAAAGACAGCTCTTCAGGGTCGAAACGCGCGGACTAGCAGCCCGTTGCGTTGGAACGGTTTTCAAGCAACGCACTCGGCGTCGCCCGCGGTGTTCCGTCGCCATCCCCACCGAGGCCATCTTCCAAACAAGACACAAAAAAACATTAAATGACTTCCCCGAATGACGATGACCCGACTCGCCGCGAGCTCTGGCGCGGGTGCGTTCCCCTTGAGATTCACTTAGCCCGGGATGAAGTCGCCAGTGTAGTAGAGCCGGCACCGTATTTCGCGTTGGTTCCGAGATCAGCGTATTTGCCCACTTGGTGCGAAGAACAAAGTGATGATGGAAAATCCACCTCGCCGCGCGCGCATTTTGCGGGCAGCACAGCCGACTACCCTGAACTCGACGACGACGACGGTATGACGCAACCTTCCAAAAAAAACCAGCCTTGGTTCGACCACCAGGGAATCCCGTTGCGGTGGCAACTGCCCATAGGTGTGCTGTTCGATTTGGTGGGAAACAACAACAAACACAATCGCGGCGTCCCGTTTAAGGTCACGGCGCACTACCGCGGCCCTGTGCCGACGGAGTGCTCCGGCGAACCTTTCCACGGAAACGACACGGCGTCGGGTGGACCCGAGACCGATACCCCTGCCGACACTCCGGCCGGTATTCCTAGCACCAACACTTCCACCCAATTCTCCGACTCCGGTCTGTTTGTCTGTCCGGACACCAAAACCTGCCGGTCCCATTTCTTCAACTCTTTAAAAGAAGCGTGTTTCATACGGACCGGCTCGGCGACGCGCGTGATGCAGATGACGAACCAGGCGCAAGGCGAGTTGTGGAAAAGCGCGCTTTCCGGGGATTTCCAACTAGCGCGCGTCGCGGAAGGTCAGTTGGGGAGGGGCGAGGCGGTAGACAGTGATGTCGGCGGTAATGTCACCACTCAGAGTGGGTCGAACCTCGCTGATGGAACCACGACGTCCTCATCAAACACTCAGCCTGTTTCCGTGCGTTTGCCCATACGCGTCTACGTCAGGGATTCACACGCGTTCTCCAATTGGCGCGACGTGCGTTACGTGTCGGCGCCGATGCGGTCGATTTTTTCGGGGGATGAAACCTTTGAAGGTAAGTATTTCCCACCCACCACATTCCACCTACTGATTGCCCATACTCGTACCAGAAGGGACGTCTTCCCTCTGCCCTGACTGTTTGTCCATACATCGCGATATACGAGACTGACATTTATTTTTTACAATCTCAGGTGCGAAAAGACGATCGATCGTCCGAGACGCGTTGCGGTTGGCGGTCGGTCGTGAAATTGACGAGACACAAAAAAAATGGGCATGCACGGTCCAGGGCATCGACGTCGGACTGGACACTGATTTGGAGTTGATCCACGCTAGCCTGCGCGGCCCTGACCGGTTTTCGCACCTCGTTTTTTCGCGCGCCAAGTGAATTGTTTCCGAAACTTTGTTTCCGAAACTTTTAGCTGCGAGAAACTTTTAAAGCGCGAAGGGAAAGGTACTCGTAGCCTTTGTTCTGGCAAAGTTTTCTTTTTCGGAGTATTAATACGGTACGCCGTACATCAAGAAAAACTCCACCCAAGTGGTTCCTCCGTCTCCGCCTCTCTCCGTTTCGTGACCCACTCGAACGGCGCGCCGAAAGAAACGGCGAGGGGTCGTCTTGGCGAAGCGATTTTGATTTGCCAGTTGACTCGAAAAACCAATGCCCTCGGGGGAATCGTAACTTGACACTGGCATTCGTCTTTGCCTATCAAAATACCCCTTTAAACTGTCACCTGTCGATGAAAAAACCCTTTCAACACTGATTCGCGTTGGTTTCTTTTTGCGTATTTCCCCGTTGAACGCTTCCATTTTTTTTTCTCCCAATCTGCTCCACTCGCCCTGCGCCCCTCGGCCACTCCGAGAAGCACGCGCCGTGCGTGCCCCGCGTGCTCCGTGGGTTAGCTCCGGACCGCGGTGTTCGCGATGGCGGCGGCGGTGGCGGCCGCGCGTCCGGAGTTGGCGCCCCTGCTGCACCAAGAGCCGAGTGTTTCAGGCACCTCGCCGCACGGGTCGCGCCTCGGCGGTAACACCCCTGGCGGGGCAATCAGTCATGGCACCCGTCTCGTCGTGATCGGGGCGTTGGCGTGTTGCGGCGCGGTCGTGGCCGCGGTTGCGTCTTCTTCTTCTGCAGGCGTTGTTTCCACACACGTCGTGGCGTTGGGTTCGGCGGGCAAGCACCACGGTGGTGCGCGCGTCAAGGTCAACTCCCCGCACGCGGCGAGGCGCGCGGCGGCGTTGGGCCGCGAAAACAACCGCGTGTTGATGAGCCCCGCGTTTCACTTGGCATACTGTAACGTCCCCAAAGCCGCTTCCAGTACGGTAACGACGTACATGACTGGTTTAAACGCGGGAATCAACACCTTCAAAGGCGTGGAGGAGTTTATCATCGCCAACGGCGGGGACTCGCACTTCGCCATGACGCAGTACAGCACGTTCAAAGACGCTGAGATGGCGGAGGCGATGAGTGACGACGGCGCTAGCTTCAAGGTGTTCACCGTGGTACGGCATCCCGGCACGCGGCTGTACAGTACCTGGTTCGACAAGATCCACAGCCACAGGGGTAGTGACCAACCAGACTTGCTGTGGTACGGCTGCAACAACGACGAGGATTGTTCCTTCGAACAATTCGTGGACGGAATAACGGCGCAGATCAACGACCCGGAGGTAAGTATTTCCCAATCACCACATTCCGCCGACTGATTGCCCATACAAGACTGACATTTTCTTTTTTACAATCAGGCGAAGCTCGCGATCAACGAACACGTGGAACCGCAGGCGGACATGTGTAACCCGCACCAACGCGATTTCGACGGCGTGTTTAAACTAGAAGACGGGTTTGCGAACATCGAACAGGTACGTGTTACGCTTCGCCCGCCTCCACGTTTGCCCGATGCTGGTGACGGTTGTCCATACATCGCGATATACGACTCGCTAACCCCTTTTCTTTTCCAAAAACAAAACAGACTTTAAAAAAGTGGACCGGCGCGGATTTCGACTTCGAATCCGAAGGTGCGTATTTTGTGTTTTATTTCCCAAATCCCGCCTCCCTGTTTGCCCATACAAAACTCTTACTGACACTTTATTTTACCCATCCCTCAGACGGCGAAACCGGGTACTCGCACCACAACGCGGTGTCCAGAGAGGTGTACAGCGAGTTCCCCGTGTCGGACGCGGCGGGGTACGAATCGCTGATGCCGTTTGCGATTCAGAAAAAAATCTACGACGCGTACAAAACCGACTTCGACTTGTTCCACTACCCGCCGCCGGTAAAGAAAAACTCGCAGCTCGAGACGTGTCCAACAATCAAGTGGACGAACAAGCTGTTACAAAGCGAGTGGGGGGGGGAAGACGCGAAGCACCTCGTTGAGCTGGAACAGGAAGGGGTGTTGAACCCGAACCTGGCCGTCGCCGGCGGGGCCGGGGCCGGGCCTTCGCGAGAAGAACTCGCAAAGCCGCGCGCGATTGAGAAAGCCAGGGAAGGGGAGAAGGAAACGGGTACCTCCACGGGTGGTCAGTCTGCGGGTTCGGGGAACGACCAACAAGAAACCCAAGCCGAAACCCAACCCCAAAACGTACCCACCGCGTTTGGCGGGAACGAACTTTTGGTTGGCGAGGATTACGACGGCACGGTCGCGTCGTCGAGTTCAAATGGGAACACCACGAGCACCGCGACGCAGTCTCCGAATACTGTAACTGCGACGTCCATTGACCCGTCACTCACGGACGCCGCGTCTGAAGTCGCGGCGAAGAAGCAGATCGCCCTGGAGAGCGTGATGCAGCGCACTACTGACGAGCAAAAAGAGTGGGAAGCAGAGGTTGAAGAGGCGCGGCGGTTACACGACGACACCGGGCTGAGGTGCGTACGGCGCTGGCTTTCCCAAATCCCGCCGTCTGTTTGCCGATTGTCCAGAGTAATTACTCTTACACATTACGAAAAGGAAGTATACTACATACATCACACGTAGACTGTTTGCCCATACAGTAAGACTCAAGACTGACACTTTTTTTTTTCCCGTCGCAAGCGCGAGCGACGCGATTGCGAAAGCGCACTCCGAAGCGGTTTGGCTCAAGGCGCAGAAACGAAAGTTGGAACACGCGAGTAAGATGCTTGAGCTCGACCAGAAGTATTTAAACGCGAAGCGGGCTGAAACCAAACGGCTGGTGGAGGTTGAGAGTTTTGATTGGCCGTCCGCGGACGCGAAGGCGGACGGCGAAGCAAAGTGGCTGCGGCAACGCGAGGAGGAGAAGATTGGCCTGACCGAACAGATGCGCGCCGCGGAGTCTCAAAAACGACACGAGCTCGCGATTCAAGCCAGCGAAGCCGAGGGGCTCACTCTGCGGACAGATGCAGATGCCACACGCGGCAGCGCCGTTCCTGTTGAGCTTCAAAACGCGGTCGGTATGAATTTCGTGGACCCGCTCGCGGGCGACTACGCCGAGATAGACGCCGGGATCCCGGGTTTGAACCCGGTCGTCGTCGTTTCTGGAAACGACGACACCGACAAACAGTCGTTGGAATCCGAAAAAGCGTCGGTGGAAGCTCAGTGGCTTGCGCCCGATGCGGACGTCAAGGACATCCAGGCGGAGTACTCTCGGTGGATGAAACGACACGGGAAAAAAACGGTGCCGGCAAGTGGAGACGTCGCGAAGGTTTCAAAAGTGACGAAAAAGGATTCCAGGCTCGCGAAGCGGGAGAAACCTGAACCGAGCGCGTCCGCCGCGGTTGACGACGTCGTGAAGGCGCCTTCGCAAAAGGCAGTGCAGTTGGAAAAGAAAAAAGCACAAGCCGAGTTCGCGAGGTGGAAATCGGCAAACAACGTGGAGAGCGACGGCGAGTTCGTGGTTGGCGGCGACTCCGGGGATGGCCATTCTGAAACGAATGAAGATGACGGCGGTTCCGAAGAAATTTCTGGAACCCGCGATTACGAACCGTCGCTTCCGGTGGACCCGGCTCGCAACGCGGTGATCACGTTCGGCGACGGCGTGGTGGGTACCTCCACGGATTTTGTCAACCCTGGTACTGGTTTGGTGGACCCGGAAGAGGTTGCGGAGCACGAAGAACGCGCGCAGGCGCAGCAGGATTTGCTTCTGTCGTCGGCTGAGGACGCCGATAAGTTGGCTCGGTTCGAGGCGTGGAAAAAGGAAAACCAAAACCTGGATTACGACGAGGACGTCGTAAAGCCGGTGCCGATTTCTACAGATGGACGGGTCATGACTCACGAACAAGCCCGACAAGAAGCGGAACAGGCGCTTGTTGAGGAGGCGGAGAGCGAGGAGTACAAGGCTTGGGCTGCTGCGCAGTGGGGACACCAGAACGGGCAGGGCGCGAAGCCGGGGCTCGGGGATGCGGAATCGAAACGCGCGAAGTCTTCGAAAGATTCAAAAGATTCATCTTCCGTCAGCTCGTTGGGTCATGACGAGACGTTCAACATCTTCGACGCCCCAGCGGGGCACCGGCTGGATTTCATGATGGAAATCGAGCCGTTCCTCGAAATGCGCTCTCGAGTGCAGGCGGATCACGATTTGCTCGCGTCAGAACTGGACGCCATCAGAGTCGCCACCCCCGACGTGTTCAAACTGATTCAGGAAAACATGAACGAGTTCAAGCGGTTCATGATGGACGGGGTTAGCGACGCGTTCGTCAAGGCTGACGCCCAAAAACCCCTGCCATCCGCGGATGAAGTTTTCGGGTACCTGGGGCGGAAGGAGCGGTAGGCGGTTTGTTTTGTATATAAAGCTTAGGAGTCATCATCACTCTGTTGCGAGCGCCAGTCTCTCTCTCGTCGTCAATCAGGGTGTCAGCGGACAGGCAAAAACAAACTGCAAAAGCAAAAACGTTGGCAAACACTTTTGGCAAATTTCCCGATGCCTTGAAACATCAATCCGCGCCTCTCCGGCCATTCCAAGCCCTCGCACCACGCGACGTCAAGGCACCACTTCAACATGTCATCCTGCGTCACACCCGGCGGCGTGCGCCGCATCCGCGAATCCATCGACGGGTCCCTCACCGACGTCAGCGTCCAGGTACGTTCTCTGCGACGCTTTTGATGCAAGATTTTGCGCAGACCGACGTCGAGATTTCGAATGGCGCGACCTTTCCCTCGCCGGCGACGACCGATTGCCATCGTCTCGACACGTCACGACGCACTCACTGCAAAGCATCTACCGCGGCTGACCCTTACCCTCGTGTATTTTCAGGTCCTCAACCTCAAGACCGACGCCGTGGACGGCTTCAGGTACGTGTTCCATCCCGTGTACTCTTACTCGTCCAAGGACGACTCATACGAGTATTTTTGAACGGAGGTGCCAAAGATCCAAAGAGGTGCCCACAATCTATTCTCGACGTTGCCCTAACCTCTTCCCCCCCCAAAAAAACCTCCAGCGCCGAGCTAAACGACGGCGAAGCCAAGGTCCCCGCGAGCTTCGCCAAGTCTCTTGCGGGAAAGTTCGCGGGTGTCAAAACCAACGCGGTGTTGAAGCTGACGGACGTGCGGTACGCGGAAAACAAGGCGTTCGTGACCGAGTTTGAATTCGTGGAAGATTCGGAAGCCGAGTTCGTGTCCGACGCGAGCGACGCGCAGGCTAGCAAAAAGCAAAAGACGGCGGAAGGCGCTACTGCTACCGTAACTACATCCCCCACGGGAAGCGGCAAGAAAACCATGTCCATCGCGAGTTTAAACCCGTACATGGGTAACTGGTGCGTCAAGGCGAAGCTTTCTTTAAAAGGCGACGTGCGCACGTTCCGGAACGCCAAGGGCGAGGGCAAGGTCATGACTATTGAGCTCGTTGATGAAGCCGGCACCGCGATTCAGGCCACGATGTGGAAGGACGCTATTGATTCGTACGACAGCATTTTGGAGGTTGGTAAGGTTTTTTACGTCGCCAAAGGAACCCTGCGCCCGGCGAACAAGCAGTACAGCAACTGCTCGAACGACTACGAGATGAGCCTCGACGGCCGGTGCGAAATCGAGGTGTGCACTGACTCGGTGGACATGTCTAAGATGCAACGAGGCTACGAGCTGGTCAAAATCGATTCCTTGGCCATGAAGATTGGCGGCCGTGGGTCCGTTGACGTATTAGCAGTGGTGCAAACCGTCGGCGAACTAGGCGCCGTGCGCAGAAAATCCGACAACGAAGAGATTCAGCGCCGGGACGTGACGCTGGTGGACGACACGGGGAAGTCGATTTCGTTGACCCTGTGGAACGCCTTAGCGGTTGAACAGGGCGAACAACTGTCGCAAATGACCAACCCCATCATCGCGGTGCGAGGCTTGCGGGTGACGGATTACAACGGCAAGTATTTCCCAATAACCACATTCCTCTGACTGATTGCCCATACAAGACTGACATTTCTTTTATTTCAATCAGGCGTTTCCCTGTCAACCGTGGCGCGAAGGTACGCGTCGCGTTTGCCAAATCCGAAAGACTGTTTTATCTCTAACGCTGGTCACGGTTCGGACCGATTACCCTGACTGTTCAGACCGATGGCCGGTGACTGTTTGTCCATACATCGTCCTATACATCGTCCAAAGCCACGCGATACACACGGCTGACACTTTTCGTTCGCAAAACTCCGCAGCGAGCTGTTCATCGAACCGACCACCGCCGACATTGTCGACAAGGTTGTTGAGTTGCGAAACAAGTTCGACCCGGCCATGGAGTGCGTCGCCGCCGGCGCCGGCTTGGCGACCGCGAGAGGGCCGGGAGGCAAAGGCGGCCCCATGGACCGTCTGAGCCTTTTACAGATGCAGCCCGACTTGTTGGAACCCGCCACCGCGAACGCCAAGATGGCCGTGGTAAGTATTTCCCATTTACCACATTCCCCTGACTGATTGCCCATACGAGACTGACATTTCTTTTTTTATAATCAGGTGAACGCCACCACGTGTTTAATCAAAGCCGACCAGCCCATGTACTACGCCGCGTGCCCCGAAGAGGGCAACAACAAAAAAGTCACGGAAGAGAACGGCAAGTGGTTCTGCGAAGCCACGCAGAAGACATATGACACGTGCAGGCGCCGGTGCGTATTTGTCACGGCCCTCACGCTCCGCTTCCCTGCGGAGCGCCCGATTACGCCCCGACTGTTTACTCAGGCCACGTCACGACCGACTGACACTTTTTTTTGGAAACAATCAGGTACATCATGCGCGTGAAGGTCCAGGACTCGTCGGGGGCGGGGTGGGTCAACGTGTTCCACGACCAGGCCGTGCAGATGCTCGGGATGGAGGCGGAGGCACGTGTTGTTTTCCCAAATCCCAAATCAGGCGGCACACTGTTTTACCTCTAACGCTGGTGACTGTTGTCCATACATCGCGATATACAGGACGTTAACCACTTTTCTTTCCCAACCGCAGGACATGCACAAGCTCCGTAGCGACGACCCCCCCGCGTACGAGCGCGCGGTGAAACGCGCGCAGTTCAACGATTGGTCCTTGAAGCTGAAAAGCAAAACCGAGGAGTACAACGGCGAGTCACGACGGCGGCTCACCGTGGTGCACTGCGGTAAACCCGATTACGCCGTGGAGGCGAAGCACCTGCTGAGTTTGATTCAGGGCGTCAGCGCGTGAGGCGTGGTTTTGGAGTGTTTGGGCTGGAGTGACTGATGGAAGCCACCCCGGGTGGGCACGCACGCGAGGACGACTCGTTGGAGTTAGTAGGGTTTAACAAACGATGAGCACTGTATGCGTTTTCACTTGTTAACGTGTTACAAGTACAAGCGCGGAGTTCTCGCGGAGCGGCGTCGCGCCCCGTTTGCGGTCGACGTCTTCCCGTCTGTCTGTTATAATACGCAGTTTGAGAAAGTTACTGGATTCATGGATAATATAAACTCAAGAACTTTCCTCAAAAAACCTTCCTTCGCAAACTGTTATCAGTGCGCGTACTTAGCTTCAATCAGCTTCTGTTCGTACTCGAACGCGGCGTGGTCCCACCCTAAATCTTGTTGCATACCCCTGATAGAAAAAAGAAAAGTGTCAGTCACCGGGACGCGCAAACAGGGAGGCGGTGTGTGTTCAGTGGGAAACACGCACCGCACGGCGACGCCGACGAACGCGTCCCGGTGACTGAAGTACGTGTTCACGGCTTGCCCTAGCACCCAGCGGAACTTGTCCGCCTCCGCGCGTTCGAACTTCCACCCCGTGCCGTCGTTCGTGCCGTCGTAGTGCCGTACAGTGTCCCGCAACCCCCCGACTTCGTGCACCACCGGCACGGTGCCGTAGTGCATCGCGTAAAGCTGGTTCAACCCGCACGGTTCGAACCGCGAAGGCATCATCAGAATATCCGCCCCCGCGGTGAGCCTGTGCGCGAACTGGTTGCTGAACCCGATCCAGGCTCGGACTTTGTCCCTGTGTCTTTCCTGCATGCCCATGAGCTGGTCCTGCAAATCGCCCCGCCCCGACCCAAGAAACACAACCTGCACGTCGTTGTGCGCGAAGAAGTCTTCGCTGTTCAAAATCAAATCCACGCCTTTCTGGTGGTCCAGGCGGCCGATGAAGGCGAGAATCGGCACGTCGTGTCGCTCGGGCAGCCCCAGTTGTCGCTGCAACGCCGCTTTGCACGCCTGTTTCCCCGTCCAGTACCCCTCGTGGTTCAACCCGAAGGTCTGGTACCCGTCTCCTGTGAGGTACTTGTCGTGTTGCGGGTCCCATTCGTTGAAGTCGATGCCGTTTACGATGCCCGATACCTTGCCTTGCGCGTTGCGAATTGTGTTCGCTAAACCCCAGCCCCCCTCGTCCGTGCCGATTTCCCACGCGTAACCGGGGGACACCGCGATGACCTTGCGGTGAATAAAAGAAAGTGTCAGTCCCGTGTGGGCAAACAGTGTGTCAGGATTTGGGAAATCAACACGTACCTTAGTAGCGTACTCGATGCCCGCTTTCAAAACGTTCATGCACGCGCCTTCCTGGGGGTCGTCCAGGTAGAACGCGCCTTGGTGGTGGTCGGGAAGGCCCAACCTTCGCACGTCGTCGGGAGGACTACGTCCTTGGTGCGAGATGTTGTGTACCACCAAAACGCTTCGCGCGAACCCGAGTTTCATGTGCTCGTGGTAAAAGGCTGTTGCGTGTGAAAGAAAAGTGTCAGTCTTGTCGGGCCGCGTTTATTACGTAATACGGGCGGGCAATCGGCAAAGAGGGAGGCGGGATTTGGGATAGCCCAGACGGCCATACCTTTCAAGTACACCGGCAACAGCGCGACGTGCCAGTCGTTCGCGACGAACAGCAAACTTGCGATGGGTAAAACAAAGTGTCAGTATTGTGTATCGCGATGTATGGACAAACAGTCACCAGCTGAGAGATAAAACGTGGAGGCGGGATTTTGGAAACGCCCAAGGCCGTACCTCTCGTCGCCATAAGGGAAACCACCGCACGGCACGTTGTACACGGCTTCGATGCCTGGCACGATAAAAAAGAAAATGTCAGTCTGGTATATCGCGATGTATGGACAAACAGTCAGGGCAGAGGTAAGACGTCCGTTCTGGTACGAGTATGGGCAATTGCGACCGGCGGAACGTGGTGATTGGGAAAGTTCCTTACCTGCTTGTGAGAGCAGCGCGCCTCGCCAGGTCACGTCCATGTTACTGCCCTGGTAGATGCCGTCCGCGACTTGGTAGAAACACGGGTGCGACACGAACACCAGATCCACGCCGTCCCGGTGGGTGTGGAAATAATGCACCTCCGTGTCCGACCCGCACACGTTCAACGTGGTGTGCCCGCACGCGGTGCCGCACTGTGGTTGGTACACGAAAAGGGTCAGTCTTGTATGGGCAAACAGTCGGCGAGATTTGGGAAATAAAACAGTCTCGTGTTGGCAAACAGCGTGTAGACGGATTTGGGAAACGCGCAAGGCCGTACCTCGTCGTAGTGCCGGTACATGGGCATCACCGCCATGACTCGGTGGCCTCTTTGGACTAAGGCCTTTTTATTGATAAGGTGAGGAGGGATATGGGGATAGGGAGAGCGGGTGTGGGGATACGGAACAGAGCGGACGGTCAGCGATGGAAAATATAAAAAAATGGCAGGGGTCTTTTCGGTGCGTTGGCATGTTTTTTGGAAACGATGGATGTTGATTCGCAGCTCAAACACGGAACCGCACCTTGGGCAGGCTCGACATGACGTCCCCGAGCCCTCCGGTTTTGGAAAACGGCGCGCACTCCGCGCCGACGACCACGACCTATTCGGTTGATTACAAAAGAGAAGTGTCAGTCTTGTATGGGCAAACAGTGTGAGGATGTGGTGGGAAATACCAACGTACGTTCAGGCGTTCGCCATCCGCCGATACGGAAAGCGATGCCCGGTTTCGAGTCGTCGCGGAAACGCGGTTCGTTGCGGCGCGCTTGAACGAGCGCGGAACGGCGGCACTGCCGACCGCGCAAATGGCGGGGCGCGTCGCGAGTGCGGAGACGGACATGGGGGGTAGGGGAGGGGTGCGGCGAGGGGGAAGTGTCGGAGTTGACGAAAGACGGGACGGTTTTCAGCCACTCGGGAAAGGAGCCGTTGAGATTTCTCAAGAACTCGGGAATGACTCGTCGCAGTCGGCTCGTCGGTGATGTTGTGCAGACTGTCTCGTTCGCGCGCCGTTCTGCTTTGGGCCCTCCTTCCCGGGTTTTCCGTGTTCGCCTCTGCAGTGATCTGCACTCCCCTCGAGCGCGACGCGCCGCGCACTCAAGCTTCACCGCAACACGCGCTGATCTTGTGTGAACTCGTCACGCGTTTCCCATCGCAAGGACCTCACTGTTATGATGGCCGCCGTCACGGTGCCAAGCCCCGTCGCCGTGAAAACTGGACTCGCGTCCCGAGGAATCGCGAACCGACGTTCGTCATCGTTCGGAAATGGACAAACACATCGTGTTTCGCAATCGTCGCGACTAACAAGCGCACCGCGTCTCTCCGTGACTCGCACTCGCGCGGCGTCCTCCTCCTCCGGATCCTTCCTGAAAGACGTAACACAAGCCCCGCCCGATCCGATTCTCGGCGTGAGCGTCGCGTTCCGGGAGTGCACGAACCCTGATAAGTTAAACCTGGGTGTCGGGGCGTACCGAACCGAAGATCTGAAGCCGTACGTCCTGGACGTGGTGAAACTGGTACGTGTTGGGGCTTTCCCAAATCCAGGCACACTGTTTACAGCTCCTCTTTCAGCGCACTACTCGTGACGTATGCAGCGTTGCCAATACTCGTGATGTATGTAGTTCTGTACACTACTGGCGCACTGGCAACAACTACGTGCATCACTAGTGCGCTGTTCGGCCCGAATACTCTCCCAGTGCGCTGTTCGGCCCGATTACTACACCCAATCCCACATACAGTACACCCACGGACACGCGACTGACACTTTTCGTGTAACAACCACAGGCGGAGACGCAGATGTTAGCGGTGGGGTATGACAAGGAGTACCTTCCAATGCAGGGTTTGGCGGAGTTCAACACCGCCACGGCGGAGCTACTCCTGGGCAAGGACAGCCAGGTCATAACCGACAAACGCATCGCGACGGTTCAATCCTTGTCCGGTACCGGGAGTTTAAGGGTGGGCGCCGCGTTCATTCAGAAGTTTCTTCCGGGCGCGAAAGGTACGTGTTCGGTTTGAGTATCTTTTCAGCAGTACATTTGGTACAGCTGGTGTCTAAAGTCGGCAGGCGGGTGTCTTCCGAGTCACTCTTTTCACTGTTTGCCGATTGCCCGCCCGTGTTGACGTAACACACGTCACAAACACGTTAACCCTGTTTGTTCGTTTCCAACGAAAAAAGTGTACCTCCCGTCCCCGACCTGGGGCAACCACAAGAACATCTTCGCGGACGCGGGCGTGGGTTGGGACGAGTACTCGTACTACGACTCGAAAACAATAGGGTTAGACCTGGAAGCCATGCTTCACGATTTAGAAAAAGCCCCCGAAGGAAGCGTCGTCGTGCTTCACGGGTGCGCGCACAACCCGACCGGGGTGGACCCGACCACGGAGGATTGGGCCAAAATCGCCGACGCGTGCGAAAAGAATCACTTAATTCCATTCTTCGACGTCGCGTACCAGGGATTCGCGAGCGGGAGCTTGGAGGAAGACGCGAGCTCCGTTCGACTCTTCGCGGAACGGGGCATAGAGTTTTTCTGCGCGCAGAGCTATTCAAAGAACCTTGGGTTGTACGCGGAACGCGTGGGGGCTATCAATGCGGTTTTGTCGGATTCAGCGGCCGCTACGAAAACGCTTTCGCAGCTGAACCGCATCGCGAGGGCCATGTACAGGTACGGCCTTGGGGCTTTCCCAAATCCAGGCACACTGTTTACAGCCCCTGGTCGAGTGCACTACTAGTAACGGTTACCAGTACTCGTAACAACTAATACAACACGAGTAGACTGTTTGCCCTTACAGTAAGACTCAGGACTGACACTTTCCGTTTACATTCGCAGCAACCCGCCCGTGCACGGCGCGCGGATCGCGTCCACGGTGATCAACGACCCGGTTTTGTTCGCCAGGTGGAACGAAGAGATGATGGAGATGGCGGGCCGAATCAAAACCGTGAGGGCCAGTCTGTACGACGAGCTAGTTACCCAAAACGGCGACAAAGATTGGTCCTTCGTCACGCGGCAAATCGGCATGTTCTCCTTCACCGGCTTGAACGAACGACAAGTCACAAACATGACGGAAAAGCACGCCATCTACATGACCAAGGATGGCCGAATATCCCTGGCCGGCCTTTCGCAAGGTACGTATTGGGGCTTTCCCAAATCCAAAGACTATTTGCCCATACGAAACTGACACTTTTCTTTTACAAAAAAAGCCAAGTGCGCGTACCTCGCGACCGCGATCGACGATTCGTTCAAAAACGCGAAGTAAATTTGATATAAATTATTCATTCTACAGTAGTAGCCCTGGCAGTATCCTTTCAATTTCGGACAATGTCACCGCGTCTATGACGTGATCCGGTGCGAATCCGTCATCCCGGGTGCCCTCCTCACGTGTGGTTTCCGATTTGATCAACACGCAAGTCATCCCTAGCTCTTTCGCGGCGGCTAAATTTTTGACACTGTCTTCAAAGAAAACCGTTTTGGTATATTCGAACCCCGCCAAGTTTTTTATCCGGTCAAACGCGTTTAGCTCCGGCTTACACATCTCCGCGCCCATTGTGTCCGCGCCGTACACGGCGTCGAAAAAATCGAGCAACCCCAACACTTTCAAGCACTCCTTGGCCTGTTTCTCCGCGCAGTTGGTCAGGATGACCTTTTTCAATGCAGGGTGTTTTTTCGTCACCGCCTGTAAAACTTTCAGTGCTTCTGTATTGACCGATAACAACTCACCAGGATCGCCCCTGGTGACCTCCCAGTACTTGTCACTATCAACCGTCAGCCCTAAACCCGCTCGCAGCGCCCGTAGGGTCTGGTTGTACTTCCGGAACTGCGGGCGCCACGCGTTTTCCGCGGCGTCCACATCGGGAAACTCGCCAGGGAACTCGTCAACCATGAACCTAAACACGCGTTCCCGGCACGCCGCTTCGTGCCCGTTCTCGATGGCGTACAGGGTGCCGTCCAGGTCTTAGGGGTGGGGTTGGGGATTGCGAGCAAAGGATACGGTGGTGTATTAGGGGTGGGCATGTGCGTTATGGATGCAAAAAGGTCAGTACACTTACAGTAGCGGAAACAGACGCGTCGAAACACGGCAAGAGAAGCAGCGTCGAAACATCCTGCGCACGCGAACGCGATGCACGTCGTGTTGTCGGTACACTCGACCCCGGTCGCGGTCGCGGTCCGAGGTAACCGCTGGTCTTCGTGTCACGCACCGAACAGAAGCGTGTCGATGTCGTCCCCCGCGGTCTTCATGCTGACTTGACGGTCAAGCAACGTCCTCTCAGGCACACGGAGCGTTCGGGTCTGGCGAGGGGTGTCACAGGAGTGGAACGAAAAAGCGAAGCCGTTGCTGAAAACTCGACAGCCCGAAAACGAATCTGCTGCACGCTCCAAAAATATCTGAGGAGACGGCGCGTTCCCCCTCCCGTTTGGACAGCGCCCCTGCTTGCCGCGCGAGCCCCACTTCCAAACGCGTCTCGAGCTCGTCACCGAAGGTACGTATGCGTTTCGTGACACCGCGAACACACCGCGGTTGCGTTTTCCGACCCGGCGAGACCGCAACGTCTCCACCGTGTTCGCGATCGCGGATCGCGAAGTCTCGATCGCTGCAGGAAACGTCGGTGGTTTTGGTTTTTTGCAACGCGCGCGCGTCGGATCGCGGCGACCGGACGAAATAGGACCGCTTTTATGGTTCGCGGAAACCACGCGTCCACGTGCGCTGAATACGCCACGACACCCACCCACAGCACGCCCTGTTCCACGTGTGTCACGAGGTGGCTGACCCGCACTTCCCCCACGTCCCCGAATCCCTGACGCTTCCCAACAAACCTGTGAAGGACACGCGCGCGCGCGCGACAACATGGGTTCGTTCAAGTCGTACTTCCCCTCCTCCCTGTACCGCCCACGCGTTTCCTCCAGGACCGCGTGCCAAGGTCTCGACACGTCCGCGACGCCCGCCCGAAGCAAGTTCGTCCACCCCGCCGCGAACTTCACCGCGCACAGCGCGCAGGAGTTCGACCTGTCTTACTTTCTGAAAGGCGCGTTGGCCGGCGGCATCTGCTGTTCGGTGACGCACGGCGCGCTGACGCCCGTGGACGTGGTGAAAACCCGCATGCAGCTCGAGCCGTTGAAGTACACCGGCATGGTATCCGGGTTCCAGAAAGTAATCGCCGAGGAAGGCGCCGGGGCTTTGCTCACCGGGCTCGGGCCGACCGCGTTTGGGTACTTCGTGCAAGGCTGGTTCAAGTTCGGCGGCGTGGAGTATTTCAAGGTCCAGGTACGGCCTTGGTCTTTCAATGCCTTTCAATACTCCGTTTCAATCCAACTCGATCCCAATCAATACTGCCTTTCAATCCAACTCGATCCCAATCAATAATGCCTTTCAATAATGCCTTTCAATCCAAATCGATCCCACTCGATCCAACTCGATCCAACTCCATCCAACTCCATCCAACTCCATCCAACTCCATCCAACTCCATCCCGCCTTTCTGTTTGTTTGCCCGCGACTGACGCTTTCTTTGCTCGGTATCAGGCGTCCCAGAAACTGACCCCCCAGCAAACCTGGGACAACCGGAACAGCATCTACCTCGGCAGCGCCGCCGCCGCGGAGTTCATCGCGGACATCTTCCTGTGTCCCCTGGAGTCGACGCGCATCCGTTTAGTGTCCAACCCGACCTACGCGGATTCCATGATCGGGTGCATGTCCAAGATGGCCGCGGAGGAGGGCATGATCGGCGCGTTTTACAGCGGCTTCGCCCCCATCCTCGCCAAGCAAATTCCATACACCATGACCAAGTTCGCGGTGCAAGGCATCGCGGCGGAGAAGGTACGGCCGGACGGGGCTTTCACCAAATCCCGGCCTCCCTGTTTGCTTATACGAGACTGACACTTTCATTGTCGGCATTCGAAGATTTACGACTCGCTCGGGAAGAAACCGAAAGAGATGTCCAGTTCCGAAAACCTGTCCGTGTCGCTCGCCTCCGGGGTCATCGCGGGCGTCGCCGCCGCGATCATTTCGCACCCCGCGGATACCCTGCTGTCGAAAATCAACAAAGCCGGCGCCGGGGGCAGCGGCGGCATGCTGTCGCGTCTCGGGAACATCGCCGCGGAGACGGGGATGTGGAAACTGTGCACGCAAGGTACGTCCGTTTGGGCTTTCCCAAATCCAGCACACGGGTCGAGTGCAACACGAGTCACAAGTGCACTGATTAGAACTCAACTCTCTGACTGTTTGCTCGTACACGCGGTCCGAAAGACTGACCCTTCTCGTTTCCAAAAAAGGCCTCGCCGCGCGGTGCGTGATGATCGGCACCCTCACCGCCGGGCAGTTTGGGTTGTTCGACATCGTGATGCAAGCCACCGGTGCCACGAAGTTCCACTTCCACGACCCCGCGGAGGAACACTGATTGGGTGGTGCGGTGTGTCGTGTCATGGGATGATGGATTGTGTCGTGTCATGAAGTGATCGGTTGTGTAGTGTCATGTGTGTAGTGTTGGATTGATCACTCCGTGTCTACTTGATGGAAAGGAGTCGCGTTCGCGATGACGAGAGGAGTGTGAAGCCGCGCGCCGCGTGGTGTCGAGCGTGGTACCGGTTCGCGTATTTTAAAAAATCTCATCATTTATCGCAAGGACAAAGCGGCCCGGCTCAACCCCAACACGGCTGCGTATCCCCCGTTCGACACGGTATTTACCAACACGTCATCACCGAACCCGGGCGTCGTGTCTCCTAACTAACGCGCTGTCAAATACCGACTCGCGACTTAGCTGATCACCGCGATAACATCGTCCATGGTGATGAATTTCCCCTTGGAGCCGTCCCCGAACTCTACGTCGGATCCGGAGAAGCCGTTCACCAGCACTTTGTCCCCCGCCTTGCACCCTTTGACTTCAGAGCCCACTGATGCGACCTTGCCCGTGATAGACGACCCAGGGCCGGTGTTTTTCTCCGACCCAGACAGAAGAATACCACCGGACGTGGTCGTTTCAGCTTCGTCCGCGATGACGAGCACGCGCGTGCTGGTCGGTTTGAGGTCTTTGACGTTGAGACCCGCGTTGACCGCGACGACACGGCGGCCGGCCCGCGTCGCGACGGTTTGCTTGCGCGCGGCGAGCTGCGTTTTGTGTGACAAAAATTGGGAGAAACGGTGGGTCAGGGACGACGGCGCGCACAAATCGGTGTCGCGCAATCGGAAGAAAAAGCGTCTGTCGGATAAGAACGCTGGTTAGGGTCGCGGGGCGCGGCTTCCGGCGACGACACCCTTTGAGTCTTTACACACGGCGAATGTAGTTTCCACATGTTTCTTGGATACCTGCCACGCGTAGCACTACGTATACGACCTCCAACCTTGGTTTTCACGCTCGCCATCACGGAAACGACGCGTTCGCCGACCAGACGTGGTGAGAGAAACGGCATCGGCGCGGCGGGTTTGTCGCCGGCGCGATTCGATTCCACGCCGGGAACGTGTCTCGGGGTCGGACCGCTATCCAATAACCCACTAAACGAGCCTTACCTTGGAACCAAGCGCGGCGGATGAGGAAAGCGTGAAAGCAGACATCGTGTCGGTCGGTGTGACGTGAACGGCGTGTTCGAGTGTGGCGCGGGCCGGCGAGGGTCGTCGCGAGGAAACGTCGAAAGCACTCCATTCGGTATTCCCAGCTCGCGGGGACGGTTGGGGACGGGGTTGATAAGTAAATTTCACAGGTAAAGTGTAAATTTAAAGTGGGTGTAAATTTCGGATCTCAAATGCAGCGGACTTTCAAATCAGAAGTTCTCCTTTCAAATTTCTGCACGTGAAATCGTGACTCGTCTTTTCCTGGACTCCAAATAACGCGTTCGTTTGGCAAGAGGGTGGGTCACTCCTCTCGCGTCGCCCCAAAACGACGCCCAGGGGCTTTCGAGCCCAGCGATGGCCATCGCCATGGCATGCCACCCGTGTGTGCCTGCCACGCCTCGTGTCGGGCCCGGAAACGCGCCAGGTTCCAGCTCTCGTCCGTCTCGGGCGGTCCTGGGAAGCGCGGCCAATGTGACGCGATGGCAAGAAACTGGGTTATCCAGCGCGCGTAACAACGCCAGGTCGTTTCTCAACCTGGTTCAGGTACGAAACCGGCGACACAGCACACGTCACACACGTGTTTGGCGTGTCACCGCCGCGGCCTCGGTGCCGTTCACCGAGACCGCGGATGAAAACGAAACCGGGCAGGCGGATACGCAGGCCGGGTCAGATCCCGTCGTTGCAGAAGTCAGTAATCCGCAAAACATAAAAAAATCCCACGGCGCGCTACAATTCTTCGGCGTAAAAAACGGCCTCCTAGGCGTTTCCCAACCAAGGGTAGAGGAGGTGATGCACCAAGCCCTGCCGGTGATGGGCGGCATGGCGAGCCAGAACGTTTTGAACCTGGCGGATTCGGTGATGGTGGGTAGGTTAGGCACGGCGTGCGTCGCGTCCGTCGGCATCGCGAGTACGCTAAATTTCGTGTGTCAAGCCGCCTTACAGGGCATAAGCAGTGGCGTGCAAGCCATGAGCGCCAGGCGTATAGGCGAGGGCAGACCAGAAATCGCGGCGGTCCCCCTAAACGCCGCGCTCGTGGCGTGCGTCATGTTCGGCGTCCCGATGGCGGTCGGGGCGTACGTACTGGCGCCGTCGATCGTCCCGAGGCTAACCTCGGACGCGGCGGTGATTGCATTCGCCGTGCCGTATCTAAAAGCGCGACTCATCGCCGTCCCCGCGGTGGGCGTGAACTTCGCGTTCCGCGGGTTCTGGAACGCGGTGCAGCAGCCGCAGATATACATGAACACGTTGCTTGTGATGCACTTCGTGAACGTGACGTTGAGTTTGTTGTTGATCTTCGGTTGTGTTGTTGACGTTCCATTGGTCGGACAAATCGTGATTCCGAAATTGGGCGTGCTCGGCGCCGGCGTAGGTACCACCGTTTCCGTGTACGTCGGCATGGTGATGTACCTGAAGATGGGGTTCACCAAGGCGAAGGAAATGGGGTTCGCGAGCGCAAAACCGAGCGGGGACGATTTGAAGACCCTGTTAAGCCAAGCCGCGCCGACCAGTATCACGAACCTGCTCTTCGCCACCGGCATGACGTGCTTGTACTGGATCGTGGGCAAGCTGGGCACCGCGGAAACCGCGGCGGTGAACGTTTTGATCAACCTAATGTTAACCCTGGTGTTACCTTGCATGGGCATGGGCCTCGCCGCGGGGGCGCTTTCGGGACGAGCCTTGGGCAGAGGTACATATTTGGGCCTTTCCCAAATCCGCCACGCACTGTTTCTGCCGCCCCTACGTGACGTCAACTACTCGTTAAAAGGAAGTATCCTGCACAAATCACAAGTGCACTGTTTTACCGAAGCTGGTGACTGTTCAAACCAATTACCCTGACTGTTTACTCATACAAGTCACGGGAAGACTGACCCTTTTCGTCTCCACAACAAGGCGACGTGGAGGACGCGGCGCAGTGGCCGTGGGACGTTTCCAAACTCACCGCGGCGATGATGTTCGGCGTGGGTTTCGTGGCGGTGTTGATTCCGCAAACGCTGCTCGGGTTTTTTTTAACCAACCAGGAAGCCATCTCGAAAGCCACGCTTCCGTTGCGGTTCACCGGGGTCACCGTCGCCTTCGACGCCGTGTCCGTGGTGATGCAAAACGCGCTGTTGGGGGTCGGGGACGCTAAGAAGGTCGCCGCCATTTCCATCGGAACGCAATGGTTTCTTTTCCTGCCCGTGGCGTATTTAGGTACGCGTCGTGTTTCCCAAATCCGAGGCACACTGTTTTACCTTTAACGCTGTTGACTGTGGAGGCTCGATTACTACGACGGTTCCGACCGATTACCCCTCCCCGCTGTCCGTACATCGTCCAATACACGCCCAACAAATGGACTGACACTTTTCGTGGACGCAATCGCAGGCGTGATGTACTTCCCCGGGTTCAACCTTAACTACCTGTGGGGTTTATACGTCGCGCAACGCGTGGCGCAAGGGTTTCTTTACGCCAACATATGGAAACAAGGGGGGTGGAAGGATATCAAGGTGTAGACGGTGGAGTCGAAGTAGTCGCGGCAAAAGATTCTTTTGATGAAACGTTTTGCGTGTCGTAAGCTGTCGTAAGCTGTGACCAAAGGACTCGCACAAAGTTTTCATCAAGGTACAAGGACTCCTACACGTCACAAGCCTCTGCGTGAAGGACTCGGCCGAGTTACTCGCGAAGACGCGAAGGTATTCCAACCGTGTACGTCTCGCGAACGTCGCGACGAAACACCCCGCACGCGTCGAGAGGAACCCTCCTTTACGTGTCGAGAGGAACCCTCCTTTACGCGTCGAGAGAAACCGCACGGCGAACCCTCCGCAAAAGCCTGTTTAGGTTCTGTAACGTGTGCCGTGGCCCCACGGCTAGTTGCCCTTGCGCGTTTAAAAGTTGCTCCAAATCTGCCCCGATTCACAAGAAAGTGTCAGTCGGGGTATGGGCGATCAGGAAGGCGGTGCGTGGTGGGTGGGAAACACGGACCTTTGTTTAGCAAAAAAACCGCGTACGCGAAGCGCGCGCCGTCCGCTTGTTCCGCGAAAAGAGGAAACTCCACTCTTCGCCAAACCCCTCTGGATGTGGTTTGATACGGCCCGGTCGTGTCTTTGACCGGGCCGCGTGTTCCGTTTTGATCGGTCGTACCACGTTCGGTGACCTTACCGTGAGTACTCGCGTTAGGAGTACCTTTGTCACCAGTGGTTTGACTGGCGGCGCTCCCCGCGAAAGACGAAACGCCGCCGTCGGCGCCACCGCTGAAACCGGGTTCTTCAAACACCTGTTGCAAGTCGCAGATGTAGCTCCGGCTCGCGCCTGGCGCGACCGGGTACCGAAGCGGGACGTCTGTTGTTGCGTTTGAAACGTGTCAGTCTTTCGGCCATGTTACGCGAGTAATTACTCTGGACAATCGGCAAAACAGGGGCGCTTTTGATTTGGGTGGGAAAGCCCCAACGCGACGTACCGAGAATTGACGCCAGCTGTAGCGTGGCTTGCGTGACGTACCCCAACGCCGCGGCAGCGGCTTCGGGGTCGTTGAGTAGTTGTGTTTGGTCGTTGTGTTTTTTATCAGCAGTACCGTTTAGGGAGTTCGTGTTGAATTGTCGCCCTTGCGTCGCGCCGAACCGGTGGTCCAACGGAACGCCCGCGATCGTGAGGGGGCCGGTTTTAGAAACGCCCAGGGTTTCTTCCGAACCGTCCTCCATCACGTCGGTGTCAACCAACTCTGAAGTTTCTTTATCCAAACCGTCTTGAGTCAACGACTCATCACCCGTCTCGTCGCCGAAATTTCGCACCGGGAACACCCTGGCCAAGTCCCGCACCAAACTGAGATAAAAGACGAAAGTGTCAGTCTTGTATATCGCGATGTATGGACAAACAGTCAGAGGGAATAGTTCCTTCTGGTACGAGTATATCGCGATGTATGGACACACAGTCAGAGGTAACAGTCCCTTCTGGTACGAGTATGGGCAATCAGGGAGGCGGTGTGTGGTACATGGGAAATACGCACCGCGACCGGCGAGTGGAGAGTTTCTGGTTCGCGTCGAACAACCGCCCTGCGCCGTGCGGACCGGCCAGCACTTCGTTCGCGTCAACCAGTCTTTGCCGTGCTTCTCGTAACGCTCGGTTCGCGTCACGTAACGCCAATTTCCGGTCGGCGTTTCCTTGCGCGTGTGTGTCCACCCGTTCCGCTTTCTGTTGGATCGCGCGCAACAAAGTTTCGTTGTTCCGTCGCGCCGCTTGTATCGCGGCGACCCGAATCGCCCGTTCCCCGTGGTCCGTACACCTCCCTAACTCCCCGTACGCCGTACTGCCCCCAACAGGTGCAACAGGTGTCACCACCAGGTTCCCACCAACCTTCATCCTGAGCCGCCGCCGCGTCGCGAACCCGCTCGCGAGTCGCGCCGCGGCGTCGACGATGGTTTCGTTCGCCACGCTGATCTGCCTCGTCGTTGCTTTTTTCACCGCAACACTCGCCCCGCCGCCGTCCCGGACGAACCCGTTGTGCGTGCCAGCCTCGCCGCCGGCCCCGGCTAGCGAAACGAACGTCTCGGTCGCGGAGACGTCATCAGCGATTTGCGCAACCAAAGAAGCGGCAACCAAGTTTGGCCACGCTTTCGATTTCGGAACCACCCACCCCCCGTGCGGGTTCAAAGGGAAGGCTCGTGGATCGACGCCTCCTCCTTCGGCGTGTACTCTTCCTGAAACCGCGAAGCTTCGTCCTGAGGAGCGCAAACCATCACCAGCTGCTTCGTGCGTTTCATCCGTATCGCTGATGAACGCCCCGGGTTGTTTCAGGCGAAACAGCGGGGTATTTGGGGGCGCGCTTTGGCCGGCGCCGGCGCGGCTCGCGCTAGCTCCCGATACCCCCGACGCACTTAAGTTCCCCACCCGTTCCCCACCCGCGCCGCCCGGCAATGACACCAACTCGGCTAAACAAACCTTGCAAACAAACGCTTCCAAAACGTTTTCATCGTATTGACTCAGTAAAGGCTGGGTGCACACTTTCGGGGCGGGGATGAAGAACACGCGTAAGGTCATGCGCAGATGCGGCGCCGGCGCCAGCGAGAAATTTCCATCCAAAGAGGAGCGCGAATCTCGACCAATCATCTGGTGACCACTGGCGTTCACCAAGTCGTCGTCGAACGGCGCCCAGTCCGGGTTCAGCGTGTCCCGGACGACCTCGCTGGTGTACAGAACGTGTTTTGCTGTTGCGGTTGACTTGTCGAGTTTTGTGTCCGAATTGGAGCTCCGTGCCTCGCGTGCGTCGTCGTTGCCAATCGCACTCGCGTTCGCATTCCCACAACTCAAGGTGAAAAAAACCCCCACCCCTGAAAGCGCTTTCGCGCCTCCGGGAGGCACCACGTTCCGGGCGGACACGGAGTGGAGGTGCCTTAAACCGATTGGGGGTATGTAGTACGACGTCGACGCATCTTTGGGGGACGCGCGGGTCTCCATTTTTCACAGAGTAGTTACCCCAAGGAGGCCGCCCCCCAACTAACTGGACCGCACCACCCAGATCCCGAAGTCGCCCGCGCGGTTGCTTAGATGTGCTAAATTCGCCCCACCGCCGAGAGATAGATGGGACCACCTCTTTTCCACCAGTGACCCAAAAGGGTGTATCAACGCAGCACGTCTCCTAGCCGCCCTGCCACCGACCTCGCCCACCAGTCGCGCCCACCCGCGACCCCCGATGCGGTGGCGCGGTGGCGAGTGACAGGCATTTGCGCAGGCGCCCATTTCGTTACGCAGCCTGATTCGACATTCGTAAACTATTTGGCCGTTTTGCCGTTGGCTTTATTCGTGTTGGTAATGCCGGGGCCTCCCCATCGCGGCCCGCGCTTGGTCGGAGGCGACATGACGTCGCCCGGGGCATCGAGGGCGAGCTCGCGGCGGAGCTTGAGTTTCATGGACCCTACCGAGGCCTCGATTGTGAAGGAACGGGAAAAGGCGGTGACCCCGAGCTTCCCACCGCGGTCGCCTTCCAGACACCCGTCCGCGAAATCGGGGGTCTCGGCTGTGCCGACTAGTGTTGGTGCTTTCGGCGGGTCCCCCGAAGCAGCACAGACGGACACCACTCGACGCGCGATCGAGGCGTTTCTTAACGATGCGCGGAACGCGGTGGGTAACGGGTCCCCCCCTGGCGGTCCCGTCATCGGAGGTGGGAACTTCGTGTCTCCAGCCAGCAGAACAGGAGGCAGCGTGTCTGGGCGGACGTCGCCGGGGAAAACGTCCCCGCCAACCCGAGGTGTTTCGCACGCGTCGGGATTGATTTGGAACGCGCCTCTTCCCGGTGACGCGATGAAACCTTCTCGCGTCGGTGTGTCGAGTACCATAGGGTCTCCAGGGACACCTGCGTTGTTCCACGCGTCTGGGACGAACAACAACAACCATTTCATGAGTGGGTACGGAGGCGAAAATTATTCATCACCGTCTCGCGTCGCGTCGCGGCTGGTACAAAACGCCCAGAACTACCCGTTCGATTCAACGGTAGATCCCGCGATTCGGTGGGGTATCAAGAACCTGGGAGGAAACCTAGCGGTCGCGACGAGCATCTTACCCACCCAAGCATCGCAGTTTGGGGTATCGGGAAGCCGGTTCGGGGATCTGTACGGCAAAGAACGCGCGGCGTCCGTTTCGCGGTTTCGCGAGATGGTACGGAACTTTCCCAATCGCCGCGCACCGCCTTCGCGATTGCGCATACCTCGATTAACGCTTTCCTTTTACAACCCAGGCGCTTATGCGGGACAAGATGCGTTTTCACTCCGTCGACGGAATCGGCGCCGACGACGCGGTCGCGAAGAAAGTGATTGACACGCTACAGGCACAAGTCGCGCAGCTGTCAACGCAGGTCAACGAGTTCCAATCCGGGCACGTATCGGGTGACGATTTAAAAAACGCCGTTCCGCAACCGCGGTTCGACTCTCTTCCGCGGGACTCGGCGGGGAACGCGCCGCGCGGGTCTGGACGCGATTTGAGTCCTGAACGGTCGCGAATGGACTCGCGAGCGCCTTCAATCAGACGCGACTTGTCACCGGTAAGACGGTCTCAAATCAACTCGCGAGCGCCTTCGTTAATCAACTCGCGAGCGCCTTCCGTCGGCCGTCCTGGGTCGCCCGACGCGATGATGTCAAAATCGAACTCGCACGACGACGTGCGTTTCGCGGGTAACGACGACTCAAAACATTTCGCGGGTAACGACGACTCAAAACATTTCCTTGAATCAGTTCACCGCGTTTCGCGCGCCGAGGTGGGCGATGCGCTTCTTCGCGGTGAGACGTCCCCCGTTCCTCAAAAAGCAGATTCGGTTCGTTTCGCGTGGGACACAAACGGCCGGTATTTACGCACCACGCGCCGCGACATGGAAAACGACCGGAACCGAAACGTGGGTTTGAACGAACACGCCGGTTCCCCTTCCAAAACGGTCGGCGGGACTGAGGAACGGGTGGGGGCGCTTGGTACGACGGATGGCGGGTCGCTTGGCGGTCGAGAGACGCGCCGGGAGAACGGTCAGGCGACAAGTCGTGGCGGTCGGGAAATACGCCGGGAGAACGGTACGGAGGGACACATCAACGCGAACGGGATATTTATGCACTCAAGGCACGTAGACACGGACGGACAAAACCACGAAATCGACCCCGACGCCGCCGCCGCGTTCGCCGCCGCGCTGAGGTACGTATTTGTATTTCCCAAATCCCAATACTGTTTGCCCATACAAGACTGACACTTTTCTTTTACAATCACAGCGCTATCGACGCGCGGCGCGAGAAAAAACACAACGACCCGTCAATTCAAATCGCGCGGTTAAAAGAACACAACCGATCCCTTCGCCGAGAACTCGGCGTGGCGCAAAGACTGATGACTGGATACCACGCGCAGCTCATGACGGGCGGGGTCGGCGTTGGAGTGTCGCGCTTGGTGTCGCCGGCGCAGCTACAGGAATTTGGAGGCGCCACGCGCGCGCCGCCGCCTTCGTACCACGCGCGGCGACCGTCGCGAGCGCCTTTTCAAGGACCCAGTGTTCGCGGTGGCCGCGAAGGTTTCACGAGTGTTCACCACGCGTCCAGTTCGATGCGAAACAACACAAACCGCGGAAATTACTTTCAGGTCCAACCCGGCCCAACCGAGCCCGCGCCGTTCCTCAGGTCCACGCGCCGAGCCGAATCCAAAAGAATCGCCGCGGAGCTCGGTGTGCTTCGCGCGGAACGCGCGTTCGCGGAAACCGCGTGGGAGTTGGACGAGGACGAGGACGAGGACGGTGACGATTTTGATGACGATTTTGGAGATGACTCGTCGCACAAACAGGTACTGCACGTTACGGACAAAAGCACCGAAGGTACCGCGCGAGGGTACCAGGGACACCACGAAACCCAGGGATGCGCAGCGGGTGTTAAAACGTCTCAAATCGCCAAAGACGTCGCTGAGCTCAAAGCTTTGGTTGGCGATTTAGTGTCTCGCATGGATTTGGGCGGCGTGGCGTGCAAACAAGAACCGCAACCGCCGTCGCCTCGGTTGCGGTCGCAGGTTTCCTCGGAGATTTCCTTCGGGTTCAACGATTTTAACAAGTCACACCCGGAGTCATCGATCTCATCGAGAGGTCGCGACGCGACGGAACGGGACGAAACAACAAATGAACCGTCTGTTTCCAACGAAACGGCACCACACGAAAAGGCGCCGTCTTTCCACTCGAAACCTGTGAAAGAGGAAACGAGCACCGCCGCCGTCCAGAGTCCGACGATTTCCCTGGAAACCAACACGGCGTTTCTGGGTTCGGAACCGCCATCGACGCCGACGGGGACGCCGACCTCAAAAGCACCACCAGAGACATAGGAACCACACAACGAGTGAAGTGTATCCTAGCGTTTATAAACCCTAAACCCTGAAAAACCCTCACGGCGGCGCGAACCCCGCACCCTCAAACTCGTCATCCGTGTACACCTCCTCCCCCGCTTTTCTTTTATCCGCAATCTGTTTCTTCAACAGCTTCGTCTGCGCCTTGCTCGCCACCGGCTTGCCGTTCTCGCCGAGTGCAACTTCGGCCGGGTCGTCCTTCCCGTCTTCCTTGTCCTTTCCTTTCAACGCCCGTTTCGCTTCCCGCTCGGCCGCCCTTTCTTCCTTTGACACTTTCGGCTTCGTTACGAACAAAGCGTCCACCTGTTCGTTCAGGGCGACTTCGTTTCCAAGCGCATCTAACGTTTTGGCTTTTCGTGCCTTCGGCCGTTCGCCTGGGGCGGGGTCGCCGATTAACAAAGAACCGGCCCTAAGTTCCACCACCCCAGAGTCCTTCTCTGCGTTGTCCCAGCCCAGCATGGCGCTGGTGCAGATCTGCCCGCCCGTCACCACGCCCTTGACCACCGCGTTCTCCTCCACCACTTGTTCCCCAATCAACGACCCCGCCAGCGCGACGCACACCAGCGCATCCACGTCAACCGGGACGTGACACACCACCACCACCGGTTTCTGCTCGCCGCACTCCACGAGAAGCTTGTGTCCTTTCGTCTTACCGCCTGAGGTGTTCGGTTCGGAACTTAAGACCTGCCCGACGACCGCGCCGGAGCACCCGGCCACAGCATCTAGGATGATCGGGGAGTGCGCGACGCCGTCGCGAACGGCGGTTGATTTTGGTATGGGGGGCATCTTTTTTTTGATTCGGGGGGGAAAGCGGTCCGCGCAGTGCAGAGTCGGTGCAGTACGTGCAGTCGGTGCAGTCGGCGAAACGAGAGTCGCCGCGAGTCGGACGTGAGCGGCGGCGCACGGCGGAATGAATGAAACGATCGATTGCAGATTGAAACTGAAAAGACCTTTTTCATGAGACGCCCCCCAACCCCGCAAATCTCGCGACCCCGTCTCCCTTACCAAACGCGTCGTCTTCGTCGTCGAACCCCGGGTCGTCGCCCCGACGTAAACTCCCGCTGCCCCGAGTTCGAATTCCCTTACCTGACCCACCGGACGAGACGTACGTCCGTCCAAGCCGCGTTGACGAGTCGTGAATCGAGTTCCCCCGGGTGCGCAAAGTAACGCGCGGCGCTTCGTCGTTCTTTTGTTTCTTTTGCGCCCAGCTCTGTTTTGTTCTGTCCGGACCCCGCGCGTCGTTCGTGACAAAGTCCCGAGACTCGTCAAAGCGTTTCAGTAACGATTCGAAGGATAAATGACCTGGTGCGGTTCGAGCTCGCACTCCTGAGCTCCGTTGCCAGTCCCGGGATATCCCCTGGGGTGTTACACACAACGTAACCGCCCCCGACTTCGACGCGACCGCGCCGAACCCGGCCGCGCCGCGGCTGGTGTTCAGTTGGAGTTGTTTTTTTCGGGTGTTGGCAACCAGCAAGTCGCGAATGGAAAAGTACGACTCGCCCAGGATGACATTTTCCGAGAGTTGTTTTGTTTGTGCAGACGGAGTCGTTGCCAACTCGTGAGTAACGGAACGAGGAACCGCGACTTGGTCGATTCCACCGCGTCCATCCTCCTTTCGCCAATCCATTCGCCTCTGCGCCGATTTTGCGCTTGTTTTTCGACTCATGGCAACCACCAGCCTTATCGTTTCCGGCGCCGACGATAAACCGTCGGGCAAGAAAAACACCGGGGCTTTGTGCTTGGAAAGATTACGTCCGTTGCGTTCGCGGAAACCGAGTGGGGTCAAGTCTCCATTCTTCGTGTTGTCGGGGTAGCAATTAGTGGTGTGTATTGCGACCCAGCGCGTTTGAGCCCGCTTCTTTTGCGATTCAAAGTCAGTGTTAGTTTTACTTTCTTCGGCATCGTTCGTGGCAACACCGCGGACGTCCTTTGTTGACACGCTCGTTTCGTTCAAAACCCCCACCCGTCGCCGGTGGTACAGCGTCAAGGTCACCGCATCAATCGAGTGCAACCCCGCGCTCACCAACCGCGTGTGGTCTATTCGCAGGTTGGAAACCGCCACCTCGACCGGGCCTGAGTCGGAGGCATCGATAAAAACGTCGCCTTCGTGCCTCGCCCTAAGCCGTTCTCGAGATTCCTTCGCCTTCGCGCCGAGACGAAGCTTGAGCTTGGCCGCGAGAATCAGTGAGACGCGTGGAGGGGGGGGGGGTGGTATCTCCAATGACTTTGTAGGTACGGTTTCGTCGCCGGAAAAGGAGAGAACACCATCAGTAACGTCGTGGGGAGTCGAGAGACAAGCGCCCATGTCAATGACAACGGAGAGAGATGTTGGAGTGAAATAAAAGACAGTCTCCTCAATGAATCAACGAATGAATCGAATCGTCGTCCTCACAAAGCTAGAAGAAGCGTCGTCTCTCTGTCTATTTCCGTGGTAACAGCCTGGTACTCCATCTGAGTATCGTCACGACGTCTCGACGTAACGCCCCTTAACGCAACACCCCTTACCCGCCCGCGCAGAAAACGTCCCCCTTCGTCGTCGCTATGACCAAGTGCGTGTCGTCCCCCGTGAACTTTTCGTGCACGAACGTGCTTTCCGCGATCGCCGCGTTTTTCCCAACCACGTTGTACTCGGTGAAGGTCATCAGTTTTTCATCCGGCGCCGTGGCGAGTTTCACCGCGCGGAAGTTGAAAAGAATGGAGTAGTTCTGATACCAATAAAAGAAAGTGTCAGTCTTGTCGGGCCACGTGTATTACGTAGCTACGGGCTCCCCAATCCGCGGAGGTAGTAACCATCCCTTCGCGGGACACGTATGGGAACACGGGCGGGAGGTCGTCGTCTGATTCGGGAAACGCGCCCTCCACGAACCTGACAGCTCGCCACGATCCACCGCTCTTGTTTTCCCTGTTCCGTGACCCAGGTGAACTTGCCTTTCACGAGCGGCGCGCCTTTCGCTCGCAGCGCGTCTTCCGGTTTCAGCTTCAACAGACGCGGCGCCGCGATGGACGACCCGGCTTTGGTTTTGAACCCGTTTGTGAGCTCGAGATAAAAAAGAAAGTGTCAGTCTCGTATGGGCAATCAGGGAGGCGGAATGTGGTCAATGAGAAATACTCACCTCGCCGGTTTTGCCATCTTGAACCACGGTGTGCAGAAGCACCAAGCATGTCGCGGTGGTTGCTAAAATCCACTTGCCGTCGTAGGTGACGTCGATTGACGTGATGGGGCTCCCGAGGCCGGGGAACGACGTTTTCGCCTGCCGCATGGAGCTGTCGCCGTACAAACGAATCTTCCCGTCCTCGCTCCCCACCGCGATGCACCCGTCCCCTGTGGTGGCCATGCACTTGAACTTCGTGCCTCTGGCGAAGTCGTGGCCGTCTTTGTACCCTAGCGTGGGACTCGCTAGCTCCTGTGCGATGCCGTCCCGCAACCGAGCGTCCCACCGCACTAACCGGTTATCGTCCAAACCGAGAAACGTGTGGTGATTCGACTGAGACGAGTAAAACAAAGTGTCAGTCGCGAGTCTCGGGTATGTGTGTACTGTATTGAGCGATTTATACAGTGGGCAAACAGTCGTGTACTCTGGATAATCGGCAAACAGTGCACTTATGATGTATTTGAAGAGTTGCCAGTACTGGTAAATAGTACCAGTAGTGCACAGTAAATAGTCACGCAGGGTCCGTAACCAGTGTCAGGATTTGGGAAAGCCCCGACACGAACCTCCATCTGCGACGACTTGGTGTCCGCCACCACGTCGGACATGGGAATATCCGCGCCGTCTTTCTGGCACGCCCACTGGGAAACAATCGCGCCCCGCTCCAGGTCCATCTGGTAAAGCTTGTCCCTTCTTCCCGCGTCAGGTGATAGAAGAAACATGCTAGACTCGGCGTTGGCGAGGAACCCTTTCGTGGGGGTGATTTTTTGGCCGTCGAAACTGTGATTGTAAAACAAAAGTGTCAGTCCTGTATGGGCAAACAGTGCACTTGTGATATATTTGTAAGAGTTACCAGTACTGGTAAATGTTACTAGTGCTAGCAATGCTACACTGCACTCAAAGAGGGGCAGTAAACAGTGTGTCAGGATTTGGGAAATGCAACACGTACTCTTTCAACTGTACCCGGACGTCCGCGTTCGTCAGCGCCCCCCCCGCCTGGTTTCTAAACACGTCCACCGCGTTCCCCCGGATCAAAAACGAGTTATCAAGAGCCCCCATCTTCATATCGAGCGCGTCGTCCCCCGATACGGTGCGTATCGGGGTGCTGAGGTTATCGTTTGATTCATCGTTGTCGTCGTCGAAATCGGAGGTTTCGTCGGGAACGTCGTCCGAGTGAGTCGCGCTTTTCTGTCCCGACGGAGTTTTCCCGTCAACAAAGTTCGTCGGCGTCTTCGCGTCATTCGGCGCGGCGTCTTCATCAGCCGTGTCCCACACCGTATCCACCGCGTCCTCGCCGTTGGCCCAGGCGGTGAAGTTCACGCCGAAGACTTTTTCCCTGCTTTCGTCCGTCGCCCTGAGCTGGTGCGTGTTTTCGAACAACGCGTCTTTGTACTCGTCCAAGAATTTCGCGAAACCGGCCTACCGTGTTATTCGCGAGTGGGCAAACAGTCGGAGGGGGAGGTTAGTCGTGAGGACTGTCGTGGTGTGCGTTCTCGGTTCGAACCGAGGGGAAGACCTGAGGGTTGGCAAAATATGGTGACTGTTTGCGCATACGCGGCGTCAAAAAAAAAGGAACAAAAACAAACAACAAACGCACCTGCGTTTGGAACCGCACCGCGAACACGCCGACGCCCGGCGCCAGGAAATCCACCCGGCGCGAAACGTTGTTGGACACCATCCGGCACTGCTCGGATACGGGGAACGAGGTTTCGTGGACCTGTTGACAGAGTTGGTTTGACCGGGTTAAAAGGAGGTTTGCGGGGGTATAAATAGGGTTGAAACAGGTCAGCGGGGGGTAACGCGTCTTTCAAAAGATAAAAGGACGGCAATTTTCGAGGGGGACGAAATACGAAAATTGGATCTGGCGGGGCCCGGAACGCGGGGTTCCCAAAACGTCACCGGCGGTGGCGGAAACTCTCCGTGGCCGTGTGTTTCGCGGAGACGGGTGTGACGCGGGAAGGCGACGCGGTTGGGTTTAGGGTTTAACCCTAAACCCTAAGAACCCTAAAGCACGTACGTCGAGTATCCAGTTCGGTTTTTCCCCACCATCGTTTGCGTCGTAAAGCTCGGGTGTGACGTTCGGGTGGAACAGCTTGTACGCGTCGTCTTCGAACTTGAACAGCTGGCCGCCTGTGGCGGTTTTGTTTTGCTCCCCAGGCGTGGAGAGGGGCGCGGGGTCGGGAAGGGAAACCTTCTGGCCCATAGTGGGGAGGTGATGGCCGTGAGAGACGCAATGAAGGCATCGGCGAAAGAGGCTTCGCGAGGTCGAAAAGGAACAGACTGGCGAGTAGAGAAATGAAAGTCGGATTTGAAAGGGGAGAAACGTTTCAAGCTTCACCGCTCGCGTGGATCGTGAAACCTAACCTTGACCGTGCCTTTGATCGTGGCTTTTGCGTCTTAAATTCAAAATCCACAAACCAGCAACAACGGCCTCATCATCACTCGCCGAGTACACGATCGGCGCGCCAAGGTGACACCGCGTTCGTTCCATCAGCGAGTCGTCGCGATGGACGACTCGCTGGTGAGCGAGGGAACAATGGCTCGCGCGAGAGCGGGGGCGCAGCTGGTAAGAGCGGTCGGTCGTGCCGAACCGCGCGCGAGTCGTCCCTCAACCTCGGATGAGGAGAAAATCGGAGCGGACGAAAACAACTCGGCCACGCCGCATCGATTGACCCGCGTTCGCGCCGAGGGCGAGCAAAAGTTACACGACTTGAACGAACGAGCCTCTTTGTTGGAAGCTGCGGCGAGGGCGCTGCGAAGCCCGAAAAGGCGTGAGGATGCGGAACGTGAGACGCGGAAGTCGGACGCTTGCAACACGGAAAACGCAAACGGAGCCTCCGCGCATCTCGAAAAGTGGCGCGCCATCCAAACGTGGGCGTCCGTGGACAGCGTCGAAGCGAGCGCGAACTGGCCACGACTGTCCCGCGACACAAACGCCGCATCAAGGTATAAAGAAGACCTGCCGAATCTTCCCGAAACCTTGTCGCCGATAACGCAGGTCGCGGAACCACGACGGGACTTTGGCGGTGACGATTTTGAAGCCTCCGCCGACGATGGAACCGCGATTCGATTCGAGTTTGACGACGACGATGCGAACGCCACTGGCGCCACTGATGACCCTCACCCTGAGTGGGCCACGCCGTTACCCGTGGTGAACGCGAAACGTGCTTCCCAAATTGATATCGGATCCAGGTCATCCATCGCGGACGCCACGGACAAGTTCCACAGCTTTCCCTTTAACGATGCCACAAGGCGCAACGCTTCGGATGGAAGGCACAGTGCTTCGGGTGGAGTGACGCACCAACCGCACGCCAACGCATCACACCCCACGACGTCGTACATGGAGTTGGAAGTGACCCGGCGACGCGAACGCGAAGCGCGAGATGCGATTGACAAGATGGACCGCGCCGCGGTTCGGTTGCGCGAGGAGCGCGACGCCGCGGTCGAGCGTTCGGCAAACGACCGGCAAGCGTTGGCGCGGATTTCGCAACGAGAAAAAGACGCGTCTGAGGAGGTACCGCGGCTCACCACACTTCTCACCGAGTTGAAACAAAAGCTGAACAGCGCGAATGCACGGATAGAGACGCTGCAGTTTTCCCTCGAAGCGGGCGACGCGAAGCACAACCGGCGGTTTGCGGAGGCGGAAGAATCGCGGCGCGCGGAGATAGATGCGTTGAAGACCAAACTTTGCGAGGAAAAAACTCAGCGCGAGAAGGACGCAACGAAGGCGACCACGGAAAAGGAACACGCGCGGCGTGCGTCCGCCGCGCTCGCTGCGAGCGCGGCTGAAGAAAAAGCCCGAGCAGACGCGCTCGCCAAGACGTGCGCGTTGACGAAACAGGCGCTGGAAAAGGTTTCGGACGCGGCGGGCGCGCAGCTTTCGAAACTCCGGGAGGAAGTTACGGTGTTGAAAGCGCGGTTATCCGCGCAGCAAACCAGGGACAGCGACAATGATTCAATGAGGGCTGAGCTGGTGACGCTGAAAGAAACCGTCACACGAAGCGTGTCCGGTATCGACGGAACCGTTGCGACTGCGCTTCGGCGCGCGCACGACGCGCTGGTTGGCGCGACGCGAAACGGCCCGGGGTGTTTTGATGTTTCAAACCAGAGTACTGCTGATAGAGTAAACAAAGTTCAGGGTAAAGCTCGGGGTGAAGCTAAGGCCTTGTCAAACCAGATCACCGAGTGTTCAAACCAGGACACCGAGGACGCGAGGGAAACGACTTCAACGAGCGACGTAATGGACGCGTCGCTCGCGGAGCTTGTCGCGAGTAAGGTAAGGAACTTTCCCAATCACCACGTTCCGTCTCCTTGATTGCCCATACGAGATTGACACTTTCGGCTTTTATCGTATCAGTGCTTCGAGCTAGCGGAAACGCTGGCGGACAAGCTCGACGACTGTTCCGAGAAGGAAGCCGATTTAACCCGGAGGCTACTGAGTTGCGTGGCGTTCGAGGAGGGCGCGGACGGGGTGCGCTTGGCGATGGAGGCGGCGAACAAAAAAACGGAAGACGCCGTTCGCGAAAAGAACGAACACCTCGCGGAGTTGTCATCGTTCAGAAGACGCGCGGAAACCGCGGAGCGCGCGATCGATGCGGCGTACGCGGAGACGGCGAGTGCTTGTAAGAAAGCGCGGGTCGCGGAAGCCAGCCGGGACGCGAGTACTAGCGAAGCGAACGACCGCGCGGAGGACGCGAAGAATCAGGTACGGCCTTGGGCGTTTCCCAAATCCCGCCTCCCTGTTTGCCCATACGACACTGACACTTTTCTTTTACAACACAGTTGCGCTCCGTAACGAAGAAACTGAAGGTTTACGAAACCGAGTTGATTGATTTGAAAACCCGGTTACGCGAAACCACGGAAACCTTAACCACCGCCACCGCGGCTGCACTGGACTTCGCGAAGAAACTTTCGGTTTTGGAAAAGGAAGTGAGCAAACAATCCACCACCGCGGTTGACGCTACGGGCGTGGCGGAGGCGATGCGTGTACGGGTTGAATCCGCGCGACGCGAAATCGAAAGCCTGACGGAAACGCTGGCAGCGGGCGAGACCGCGCTTGCCGATTTGCGAACGGAAAAAAAAACCCTAGCCGACCAGCTTTTAGTCACGCAAACCACGGTCCAAACGCTACGCGACGAGCTAACCGCGGTTAATGAAAAGTTTACGGAAACCAACGAATCCTTACTCGCGAAATCCGACCGGGTCAAGGAGATGCGCGACACGGTCGCGGACGGCGTGCGGCGCGAAGCGGAGTTGGAGAAAAAAATCGATTCCTTGGAAACGTCGCTCTGCGCGGCAGTTGCGGAGACGGAGCAGGCGCTGCGCAGGGAGAAACACGCGTTGCTTCAAATCGGGGAATGTGAACAGTCTCTGAAAAATGCCGAGCATTCGCGTGACGAGTTAATGGAGATGTTGGAACACGCGCGAATGGACGCCTCCGAGTCGCAGCGGAAACAGGAACTAAATTTAGTCGCCTCCGAACTCCAGGTTCTTCGGCAGCGAGAATCGAAAACCCGAGACGCCTTCGCCGGTCTGCTATCCACCCTGGATCACTGTGTCGCGGGTGCGTTTTCAAAACACACGGCGACGCCGCCTTGGGAGTTTGAGTTGCAGTCGGTTGGCGGTTATTTGGAGGGGGGTGACTCATCGGACGACGCGAACGCCGAGTTTTCGTCTGAAGAGTTGCGAGTCCCCACGGCGCCCGACTTTTCGGCGCTCACGCCGGTGTCCCTGGCGCCGCCCACGGGATGTACGTTGGACCACGGCGTCGCGTGTAAAGGCGCTCTCGGTGACCGCGGCGAAACCTGTGATGACGAAGGCGACGCTTGCGAACCCAGTACTTCTGATGAGTCAACAATTTTGTCGAGCGAGTTATTCGCCGCCGCCGCTGAGGCGAGAGGCACGTGGGCGGCGAGGCAGCTCAAGGCGCGGGTAGGGCAGCTCGTCGGTGTGCGTGACGTCTCGCTTTCGCTGGTACGTGACATGCGTGTTAAAATGCTAACCATGCAAGCGTCAGTCAACGCCGCGACCGAAAAATCGTTGGCGAACGAAGCGCGCGTCGCGGAAGCTTTGGAAGTGGCGAGCGCCGCGAAGGCCGTCTCGGCGAAGGCGCATGCCAAGATGAAAGCGCACTCCAAACTGGTGCTTGAAGCGGCGGCGGAGACGGAAAATGAATCCAAGTCACACAAGGAAAAGTGTGACCTTGTAGTCAACGCGATGGCGGCTAACGTTTCCGATTTGGAACTGAGGTGTAACACGTTGGAGGAGCGTTTGGATGACGCGCAGACCGCGGCGGCGGCGGCGGTGGCGGAGGCGTATGAGTCGTCCGTCGCGAAAACGGCGGCGGAGGAATCGTTGGCGTCGGCGAATCAAAAAGTTGCGGAGATGACAGCCTCCCTCACCAAGTTGCAAGCCGAGCTTGACGATTTCACGGAGAAGAGTGACACCGAAACCTCGCGGCTCACCGCGGCCGCGCTTGACGCGGAGGCGAAGGCGGAGGAGGCGGTTGCGGTTTCCGATTCTTATGAACAAACAGTCGCGCGACTAACCGCCGACGTGGCCGTGGCGTTTGAAAACGAAAAACTTCTGAAAAGCGTCGTTGCGGACGGCGCGAAAACGGTGGACGCGTTGCTGCGACAAAGAAATTCGTTGCGCGCGGCGGTTTCAAAAAACGCAACAGTCGTGACACGCGCGAGCGCTCGCATTGCATGCGCGCGCGCGTCGCGACGGGTGGCGCAACGCGAGGTTTTTGTGTCTCGAAAGAACCACGGTAAGTATTTCCATTTGCCACATTCCGCCGACTGACTGCCCATACAAGACTGACATTTATTTTTACAATCTCAGGGGCGATTAGCGCGCGGTTACTGAAAGCGGAATACGCGTTGGTAACCGAGCGCGCGACGCGCGTTTCGGCGGCGGGCGCTTTGGCCAAGGAACGGGAAAAGAGTAAGGGCACTTGTGCTTTACTTTTGGAAGCTCAACAACAAAGGGACAGCGCGGTTGGTGCGGAAAACGAAGCTAAAGAAAACGCGCAACGCGCGCAGGTGAGGCTGGAGCGCCAACGCGAAAGAGCCGCGATTGCGGGGAAAACCTCAGAGGCTCGCGTCGCATCGGCGGAGGCGGCCGCGAAAACCGCGCGATCCGACGCCGCGTCCGCCATCGCGTCCGCGAAAGCCGAGACCAATCGCGCCAAACAGCTCACCGAGAAGGCGAGCGATGCGAAAAGAAAAGCACGCGCGGATTTATCCGCCGCGAATGCCGCGCTGAGTGAGTTGCAACTTAAATTGGCGGCGGCGGAGGCGACGGCTGCTGCTGCGGCGGCGGCGGCGATGAGCGCGCGGGGCGATTTGGAAACGCAAACAGAGTCACGTAAACTGGTGGTGGACTCTGAGCACGAGGCGTTGCGAAACGCGTTACGAAATGCTTTACTCGCTAAGGACGTGGCGGAACGAAAACTCGCGACGGACGTGGCGCAGCTGGAGAAGGACGTGCTTTCGCTGAAATCCAGACGGGGAGACGAAATTCGGAAAGAAAATTCAAACTCGCCGGCTTCCCCGACGCCATCCGTGGACGCGGCGAACGCGCTTTTTTCGCTTGACCCCGGTGCGACCTGCGGTGTCGCTGGGTCAAGCCACGGATCGGGTGCGACAAAAGAAGACGCCGACCTATCAATGGCCCTTTCCGATGAGTGTGACATGTCAATGGAGGCGCGTAGGGACGCGGAAACCGAGGAGCTCGTTTGTCTGCGCGCCGAAGCGCTTTCGCTGCGAGAAACTAATTCCTCGTCGCTCGCGTCGGCGGAAGCGGCTCTTGACGAAAAGGACAAAGCGGAAACTTTGTGGTTGAGTGCGAAACAAGAAACGGACCGGCTCACGCAACGCGTTGTGCATCTTGAACAAGCCCTGACCGACGCTAAGACAGCAATGGCGTTGTTCGAGGAGAACATGAGCTTGTTCTCCAGCGGGGTCCACGACGAAGCGGCGTACGACCGGTACTCGCCGACTCCCGAAAAGACTCGTCGACTACACGAAACCGTCTCACGCTCGCCCGAGAACCTGGGGGTCGGCGGGTTAGGCGACGCGGGCGGTGCGGGTGCCAGTGAATACGCGTACTCCCCTGTCCTTACCGGGCTGCTTGGCACCTCGCCGGTTCCCGGCAAGGCAAGACACGTGCCCAAAGCTGGGTCACCAGCGCCGGGTGACTTGCGCACCATCCACGAAGAAGGTTGCGAAGTTTCAGTTGAGGCGCTGTCCCTGGAACTGAGCGCCGCGTCGCTGGAGGTTAATTCTTTGAAACTAACCTTAGCAGAGACTACGGACAGGTACAACAAGTGCGACAAAGCAAGACGCGCGGCGCTGCGCGCGGGTGAGCAGCTGGCCTTGGACGCGGAAACCGCGGAGGCGAAAGTCGCGGGCGCCGAGGACGTCGCGAAAAGCGCGCTTTTGCGCGCCGAGCGACTCGATACGGATTTCGATCGCTTTAAAGCGTCGCACGCGGAACTCGTTCACGAACTGAACGAGAAAGCATCCGCCGGCTTTTCCGAGAAAGCAAAGGAATTGGGCCTTGTTGAATCGAGCTTAGCGACGTTAACAGAAGAACGCGATATCCTCCACGAGCGGTGTCTCGCGCTTCAAGGAGATTTGTTCGCGGCGCGAACCGAGGGTACCGACGCTCACAAGAAATTGCGTGTCGCGGAATCGGAGCTCGAGCGACTCGCCGAGGAACTCACGCAGGTTTCGTTTAAGTCCTTGGTACCGTCGGCGGTTGGTTCGTTTGACGAGCAGCTCAAAGTAACCGCCCTGACACACTCCATCGCCACCCTGGAGTTCCAGTTGGCGGAGCACCAAACCAAGCTGCTTGCGATGACGAGTGCATCCGAAACCACCGCACGCGAGTGGGCCGAGGCGCTGGGGTTGCTGGAAGGGGAAAAACAAGGTGCGTATTGCGCGTTTCCCAAATCCCGATACCGTTTGCCCATACAAGACTGACACTTTTCTTTACAACACGCAGTTTTGGAAGCCGAAAAAACCACGCTTTCGGCGAGCGTGGAATCGTTGGAGACGAAGGTTGAGACTTTGGAAAGTAAGGTGGCTAACTCAACAGCTGCCAACGAACTCCTGACCGCGGAAAAGAGAGACCTGGAAGATACCCTGTTCCCCACGAAACCAGTGGTTGTGCAGCTTAGTTTTAACGAGAGCACCCCGGATCAAAACCCGGCTGCGGAGGAAATCGCGCGCGCGGCGGAGCGTTCCGTGTTGGCGGCGAGGGACGACGCAAATGCCGCTCGCGACGAACGCGATTTGTTGAGGGAAGAACTGGGCGATGCATCTCTGCAACTGGAAGATGCTTTGCAAAAAATCACGACTAACTGCACCGCGTATGAGTTGAAGCTAGCGGTTGTGCAAACAAAACTGGGCGCCGCGATCGCGGAGGGCGTTGAGTTCGGCGAAAAGTTGCACGAGGCGAGACGAAACTTGTCGGAACAAGTCACCGCAACCGAACTCGCGGAGGAGTCCGTTCGCGAATCAGTCGTCGCCGTCGGGTCCGAGATGCGACGAACCGCTCAGGTCACCGCAGAGGCGAGCGCGCTTCGCGAACACCTGCGCGTGGCGCTTGACGACCTGGCGAGCGCGGAGGCGGCGGCGGATGGGCGGTTCGCGAACGGCGGCGACGGCGAGAAAACGCAAAACTCTTCCGCCGATACGCTCGCCGCGCTTCGCACCGAACTCACGGTACGGCGCGTTCGCGAAGCAACGCTGGAAACAGACGCCGCGCGACTGCGACAAGCGCTTGATGATTCCGAATCGCGGGTGTTTAAGCTGGAAGCGTCGGCAGAAGCGGCTGCTGCGAAGTCGCAGGTGTTGGCGACCTCGGCGGATACCGACCTCGAACTCGAGAAGACTCTTCGGCAATCCCTGGCTGACACCCAGGCGTCCGTGGATAACCTGCGCGACGTTTTGTGTGCGAAGGAACTCGTGTTGCGGGACGTGACCCAAAAAGCCAGGACGTGTGCGGAACAAGCCGAGGCTTCGACGAAAAGAGCGGACGCGGCGGAAATCGCGGCTGAGGCGAAAAAAACGGTGGAGGTGAAAATCGTTGTGAACGACGCGACCGCGCACGATGGATCCGTGAACACCACACCCATGGACACCGCGCGCTTCGCCACAGTCGTGGACTCATGGAGAACGGCGGTGGCCAACAAAACCGCGGAGATTGAAGCCGTCACGAAAGCGTTACAAACGAAAACGCTCGAGCTCGAGGAACTCAGCGTCTCCGCCGCGAACGGTTCTACGATTCGAAAAAGACTCTCGTCAAAATTGAAAAACTCGGAATCCGAAATCGCAAAAGCCGCCGCCGCATTGTCCTTTGCGCTGTTGGACGTTGCACCCGACGACGCTTCTCAAAAAGACAAGAAACACGCACCTCTCGGCACTTTAGTCGAAGCCGCGATCGCGCGTCTCGACTTTTTGAAAAAGCACGCCGAGTCCGAGCTTTCCTCGACGGAGAAGCTCATCGCTGCGGATGAAAAGAGCACGGCGGCGGACTGCGCGGCGCTGGCCGCCGCGGAGTTACGAACACACGATTTCGAGACCCGCATCGAGGCGTTACAGAAGGCGTTACAGGTTGCGGACAGCGCACGAAGTGACGCTGAAGCCGACATGCAGGTGGTCACCGAGGCGCTTGATTTGGCGAAGCAGGACCTGGAGAAAACGCAAGAACAGATTGAGAAGTTGCGTTTTGAAAACGACTCCGTTCGATCGGCGCGGCACGCAGCGGACATGGCGTTGGCGGTGAAGCACAAAAACGAACAAGGTGGCCAGGCCAAGGTATTGATGTTACAGGCGGAAGCGGCTGGGCTTCGGGGGAAGGTTGAAAAACGGAACCGGGAGGTCCGGGAACTGAACCAGATGCTGAAAGCGTGGGAAGCGATGCGGCACAGCAAGGATTCGCAAATCGCGCAGTTGGTGGAGCGGTGCCGGAAGTTTGAGTTGGACGCGGCGGAGAAGGCGCGGGCGGTCGATTCTTTGCGCGCTCGGGTGGGACGGGAACCAGGAAGCGGAACCCCCACGTCGCTCACCAGGTCGATCGGGTCCGCGATGTCTACTGGGTTGTCCGTGCGAAGTGGCTCCGGTCCGGGTAACGGGTTCGCGTCGTCGTCGCGGAGGGGTTTGGGAGTTTCGAACGGCGCGAGCTTAGAGGAGAAGGAAAATCCGAACTCGCGCGAGTCGTCGAAACAGTTTGAACAAAAATCCGTCTCCCCCGCGTCCGCGTCCCTCGCCGCGTTTAAACGGAACGGCGTGCCGAGGGCGGACGCGGTTCCTGGGTTCCGGGAAAGGCTGGACATGGTCACGAAGGAGATGAGGTAGTGGGGAAGCAAGGAGATGAATAGGTAGATAAGATGGTAGATTGCCACTTGCAGGTCAAAGGAAATCAAAAGCTCCCTCGCGCACTCGACTTCTCGCTGGCCTATGATCAGTTGCACGAACGCCGTTCCTTCCCGCGACCGTAAGTTAAAATCAAAAGGAAATTTCCCACCCGCGCTGCCGCCGGGCATGCCGATCATAGATTTATACACCAAACCGCCTTCTAACCTCTCTTCTTCGACTCGGCTCGCGCCCCACTCAAGTGCTTGCGTATAGTACGCTTCGCTGGCGTACTCCTTGCTTCTGCCATGAGCGTAATAACATCCTTCCGTGGGTCGGCCCGCGTAGGTCTCGACGTGGTGAAGTCTTGAAAACTCGTGGTCGCCGCAATTGTCCCTCTCGTTCCACGCGCTGGGGTAGTCCCTGTTGTCCACGCCACCGCAAATCAAGCCACACCGCTCCACGAGTCGCTGTCTTATGAAAGGCGCCGCAACCCAGGTGCAGAAGATGTCGATGTCTATTTTTCCATACGGTTCATCGAAAGCACGACCAAGCGCCGCTTGGACCGCGCACGACCCAGACAACAAAACTCGCGGTCGTCCTTCGTTGTCAGTCTTCCTCGCACTCGTTTTCGGGGAACAGGTCGTCAAGCGTGAACTCAGGGCGGTCCGATTTTCGCCCGATAACGGCTTTCACGACCTCATCAAGTTGGCGCCTCAGCGCGGATTGCATGAGCCGCGCCGCGAGAGGTTGCGGTTCACCTTGTTTCGCCAAAAACGAGCTTCGCAAGCTTTTCGAAGTCGCCAGGAACGAACACAAGTCAGGTGGCGCGAGGAACGATGCGATGAGTTCCACGAGCTCCTCGGGCAGGCCGGACAGGGAGGGCGCGAGCGCGACCGGGTCAGGAGACGCGTTTGACGTAAACTCGCGCCTCGGCATGGTGCGCGGCGAGGAGGGCGCGGTGGCGTTTGCGAAAGAGAGACCAAAGAAGTGTAAGAAGTGTCGTGGCTTTTCTCAAAAACTTGACACGTCATTGAGAAAATACAACAACTTCGACACGCGCCATTCTGCTAGTCACGCGCCACACCGCGTGGCGTCCCCCCGTCACGGCGGCCCCCGATGGCGGACCCCGAGGGCGTGCCTCTGCGGCGCCGCGCCGCCGCCGCGGGTATCGCCGCGTGTGTCAGCGCGGTTGTTGTTAATCCGCTCGATGTGGTGAAGACGCGGTTGCAGGCGCAAGGATTTCGGCACGCGGCGGCGACGACATCGAACTCATCGGGGGCTGGCTTTTCCGGACGCGTCGGCGCACCCCCCCGGGGTTCGTACAAAACCTGGAGCCTGGCGACTGCGGGGTGTCCTCCTGTGTGCCCCACGACTGGTAACCCCGCCTTTCCCAAGCGCCTATGCGCCCCCGAGTGCCAGGTGTACTCCGGTTCGCTTGATGTGTTTAGAAAGGTCGTGAGACAAGAAGGCGTCCGAGCTTTGTTCAGGGGCACCGACGCCGCGTTGCTAATAGCGGTGCCCACCGTGGGTATTTACCTACCCCTGTATGACACTTGCAACGAGTGGCTCACCGAGCTGTGCAAAAAACCGCAAAACCCGCATCTCGCCGGGTTCGAACCGGTGACCCCCGCACTAGCGGGCGCCGCGTCGCGAACCGTCGCGGTGCTTTGCGTGGCGCCCCTGGATCTGGTCCGAACCCGCGCGCTGGCGGTTGGACGACACAATTCTCCGACTAAACACAAGCCACCAGCGTCTGGGGTGTGGCACAGTCTGAGCTATGCGGCGCGGGGTGACACACAAGGTGGTAAGTCGTTAAATACGGGAAACTCGGGTGCCGGGTTCGATCCTCGGGTCCGGTCTGTTTTTGCGAATGGCGGCGCCATTCGCCGGCTCTGGACGGGCACCGGCCCTACCCTCGCGAGGTGCGTGTTTCCCAATCACCACATTCCGCCGACTGATTGACCATACTCGCACCAGAAGGGACTATTCCCTCTGACTGTTTACTCATACACATTACGAGAGACTGACACTTTCTTTCTTATCTCAGGGACGTGCCGTACAGCGCGCTGTATTGGTTCACGGTGGAACGGCTGCGTTTGTGTGTGACGGAAACGGTGGTGGAGATGAAACGGGATCGGGGTGAATTGAGAAGTTTTACGAACAACACGAGTACTACCTCCGCGGGTAGCAACACCGAAGACCACCAACCGAGTTACAAGGAAAAGTTGGCCATCAACTTCGTCAGCGGCGTCGTCGCGGGCGGGCTCGTGGCTGGTGCGACCACACCATTGGACGTGGTGAAGACGCGGGTGCAAATACGGGACGTCCAGTCGCCGATTCGCGGGGACTTCGCGGGGGGGCTGTCGCGAAGCGCGGTGCTTGACGGAGTAGGTACGGAAATGTCCCCAGAAAAAACAGCGCAAGTAACAGGACCGTCTCCGCGGCGAGGGTTACTCGCCGAGCTTCGCGTCGTCGCGCGGGAAGGCGGGTGGCGTTCGTTGTTCGCGGGGTGGGCCCCTAGGGCCGCACGTGCTGGCCCCACGTGTGGCATAGTCCTGGTGGCGTACGAGATGGCCAAGAACGCGCCGGTGGATGGGTTTTAGGTAACGCAGAGAGTTTTTCAAAGTCACGTCAGTCAGTAGGTTTGTGTGGTTTAGGCCTCGGTTTGCTGCAGTACAAAATATCGGTTCAGAAGCCACGGTCGTTCGGAGACTTACTTGTCGTTTGCGCTGGCAGCCTTCTTTTTCTCACTGCGGTTCTTCTGGTAGCAACTCACGCAGATTTTAGTTCCGGGCTTATCTTTCCAGCCGTACCACTGACTGGTCGTATCCGTCCCGCACTTCACGCACGTCGTCCCCGCGGCTGCGGCGACGTCCAGCTGGTTCTTCTGGTAGCAAGATATGCACAATTTAGTTCCGGGCTTATCCTTGCAGTTGTACCACTTAATGGTCGTATCCGTCCCGCACTTCACGCACGTCGTCCCCGCGGCCGCGGCGACGTCCAACCGGTTCTTCGCGTAGCAAGAGCTGCACATTTTATTTCCGGACTCATCTTTGCAGTCGAACCACTTAATGGTTGTATGCGTCCCGCAATCCACGCACGTCGTCCCCGCGGCGTTTCGATGGCCAGCACCTGCGAAGAATATGGAACTCTAACGACGTGAGTCGAGACGAAACAGCTTGCGACAGAAGTCATCGTGCCTACGAATGTCGCTTGGGCAAAGAGAGAAAGAGAGAGAAGAAGCATGAATTGCGCACCTCTCGTTTGCAACACGGCCCGCAGTACCACTTGTATTTCTTGAGCTTCGACCTACTCAATGCGCTTGTATTTCTCCCATCCGTACCGCAACCGGAGCACTTTCCACGGTTGGCAGCGAGCTGCGAAAAGGAGCACCGCGGGGCGGGTATTGGGGTCAGGTTGTGTCAAAACAAAGATCATGAAATATTGAGGTTTGGGATCGATGCGCGTGACGAACCTGTCGTTTGTAGCAAACCTGGCAGACCGGTTAGCCCGCATCGTCCCTGTTGATGTACCACGCACTTGTCTCCTTGGTTTCGCACTCGGAGCAGACCAGCGCGACGCCCTGCGGAGGAATGAAAGTTCGAAGGTGAGTTTTACACGCCGTTGACGGGCAACGAGAACGGTGCAGGCGAATGGGTCTTGGACACCTCGCATCAATGAAGTGTGCGCACCATGTTTATCCATCGTCCGGCATTGCGGACCTCCGGAGACTCACTGTGTTATTTAAGTTTGCATCGGCAGGAGCGAAAAGAGTTTTGTCAGTGACGCCGGCCGCTTTGGCAGTTGGCAGGAGAAATCGTAAACAAGCGAGTACGAGGGAGGCACGCACCTGCGGGTGGCGAGCGGTTTCGACTTCCGAAGGTGTAGACTCGTTGCTCGGTGCCATCGCCAAACGCATGGGCGTCCGCGTGTCGCCAAGAGCACGCCCGTGCCTTCGTGCCTGGTCCATCCAGATGGACTGCTCGGTTTGACACGACGTGAAACGAATCCGGCGAGCGCGGAAGTGTCACGCGCGTCGTTTCGAACGGCCGCCGGCTGCGGGCGGTACTCAGAGGCATCCGCGCCACCGCGTGCATACTCGTCACGCTTACGCACGCCATCGTGCGAGTCCAAGTTGCGCACCGAGATCTGATTGTGTGAAGGAACGTCGTTATCTTTTTCCACAAGTCCCGAAAAATATCCATCTGCCATATCTTCACGCCCGTTTCCCACCACAAGTCACCTTCCGGCGACGCGTAGTTACTCGGTGCGATGTCGGTGGCGGTGACCTATTCACCGGGTGTCGCGAAGACCGCGTTTCCGTCCTTCCGCGGAAGAAACCAGTGGATGCGAGCCCGTGGATCCGTGTTTCCTTTCAGACGTCGCGGCCGTATAAATGATGGTGTCAAAGGTGTCGCCCTCACCGCTTTAAAGGCTGATGACACTGGCGACACTAGTGCTACCACCCGAGACGCGTTAAAGTCCGAGCTTCTTTCCATTCTCGGCAAAGGCGAGCTCGGGGCGTCGCGTGTGGCACGTCTCGGTGACCGGAAACGCTTGGAGACTTTAGTGGCCGAACTGGAGCAACGCAACCCAACTCCGAAACCGTTCGATTCGCCCGATTTGCTGTTGAAGGAATGGCGCCTGCTCAGCACGTTCAAGCCGGGCACCGTGGATACCCGGTTTTTCAGCCTGCGGTCCTGGGTAGACTATCTGTTCGAAAAAGGACCCTCACCGGTTCAGTCCCTGGTCGTGGGCAACGGAAACGTGGGGAACGTTTGGCAGGTGCTGGAGGACCCCAGGTTCGGGTTCGGCGCGGCGGGCGCGATCGATGTTCCCCAAAATGTAAATACGTCAACGTCGTCATCATCAACGTCGGCTCCCCCGAAATGGAAAAACGTCGTGGAGTTCGGCCCTGGTTTGACGCTAACAATAGAGGCGCGGATGGAAGGCGTTCGGGACGAGAACTCGTTCTGGTACCGGTTCTCGGGGGGGTATTTTTCTGTGGATAACGAGTGGGGCGGGCCCGACGGGTTGAAAATTCCGTACCCGGTTCCCTTCGACCTTTTGGAAAAGCTAAGGCCGGGGCAAACAAAAGGGTGGTTCGCGACGACGTATTTAGACCGCGAGCTACGCATCAGTCGGGGAAACAAAGGGTCGGTGTTCGTGTTGCGTAGGCCGGAGGGGTATTTAGACGGGGGGTGAGGAGTACTGTACGTAGTTTAAGGTTTTGGAAAGGAGTTTTAAACGCGGCGCTTTCGTTTTGTTTGTCCCTGTGTCTTTCGCGTGTCAAGGGTAGTAACCGGGGGGCCCTAATACTTCCGGCTGATGTTTACGTCCCAAACCGGCCAAGTTCCCGCGTGCGACGCGATGCACGACGCGAGGGAGTTTTCTTGCGGCGCCGGACTCTGGTTTCGCTGCGGCGCGCGCGAGCGTCGCGCCGGAACGCCTTGCTTGCTTTTGTCGGAAACGGTACCCGTATTTTTTTGAGCGACCCCAGGAAACGCCTCAGCTGAGGAGTCCACGACCACGAGTCGTGCGTGTACTTGCTTGTCGAGCTCGGGGTCATCGGTGAGCAGCATGCATAGGACGTGCGTATCGTCGTCTTTCCGGGTGGCACGCCGCATCGCACAACGCGCCAGGATTCTTGACACCGCGCGGTGGTCCTTTTCAACCTCGGAGGAGAGGGGTCGTTGCTCTTCGAAGGAAAGGTCGAGTTGGTTTTCGTGTGTTTCCGTCTCCAGGGCTTCCTCTGCGGAACTCCACTCGCTGCCGCTTCCGTTCACGGCGCGCTCTGCCGTGATGCCTGAGATATCCACGCCCTGTCCAGAGCTCGGGTAACACCCGCCGCGTCGCGGTCGCGACGCGGAACGACCCATGAAATGGTCGTGGGTTGTGCGACGATATCGTCGTGGCTTTACTTCTGTTTTCTGTTTTCTCGTCGCGAGAATCCTTCTTTTCGGCGATCACCAAAACTGCTGCAGCGCAGGCGACGACCCGTTCAGCACACGTCTCCGCGCCTCGCGCGCGGTCGCTTCCTCCCGACGCCACGGGAGGATGGGCTCGGGTTCGCGCCTCGGGGAGTACCGGCGTGATGTACAGGCTCGGTACGCCCCTGTTATTTCCGTGGTGTGTACTGATGAGGCAGAGGCGGCGTGCGGTAAGTCCGGCCATCGCTTGGCAGATCTGCTGCAACAGTTCGCGCACGTCAAAGGCATGCACCAAACCATCCAGCCCAACCCCGAAACCCCTCCCTACGTGTTGACCGAGTTCCCCGTGCGGTTCGTGAGTCTTGATACGTGCGTTCGGGTAACGCATGAACAATCAGAGGCGCACGCGCAACGAGCCTTCGCGCTGTGGGACGGGGTGGACGATGCGAGGCTTGGGAAAACGTTAGGCGCGATTCCAAACGACGTGGTTGCGTTGCGTGCAAGGCACAAAGCAGCGTGCGCTGCCGGTAGTACCGGCGACGACGAACACACGGAACGTTCCGCAGTAGATGACGGCTTATCGACATCCGAAAGAAAAGCCCTGAACCCAAACCCGGATCGCCAAACCCTAAACCCCAACTGGTTCGGGCTTCCCTGGTTCCGCGCGTTCGCGTCGCGTTTGCGTCGCGCGACGGCGTTTTCCGAGTTCGAAAGTGTGGACCACCCGAAAGGGTGTGTGTTCGCGCACTTGTTCGTTCCCGGTCCTGGAGGACCTGACCAAGGTGACGACACTCACGACCAACTGCTCATACAAACCCTCGCCAAACTGGCCGCTCCGTATTACGAAAACCCGCAAAGCTACCCGCCGTTGATCCGATCGGAGGCCGCCGATCCCGACGCGGTGAAACACTTCGTGGTGCTCGTGGAGAAAGAAAACGGTGCGTCTGGCTCGTCGGGCTCGTCGGGCTCGTCGGGCTCGGTATCCCAAACGACGCGTAAGAAACTCAACGAGCGGTTCGGAGAATGCAACGTCACGGTGTTGCCGATAAACTCTTCTGGTGGGCGAAAACAACCCCCCGGGGGGTTTTTGCCGGGATCGAACCGGGAAGGACCGGGGGGTACGCGGAGCTCGTTTACTGAAACCACGAGGCCGATTTTTGTGCATGAAACTGCTGCAGTGCGCGGTCAGTCTGGGTCGGTGTGTTTCGTACCCTCGACGCGTTCCGACGCCGACGTCGCGCAACACGGCGCGTTCGTGAAAAAGTTCGTCGCAACGAACTTGATACCGCGGTTGGAAAAGAAACTCTTAAAACTGAACACGCAAATCGCAGGCACCAGAAAAGGTTTGAAGAACCAGTTCAAAACGTTCTGGGGAAGGTCTTCCTCGGGGGTGGGGGGGGGGGGGTTGCTT
>Ga0209710_1000064_pt1 | contig 119172 bp, 110 predicted proteins | sample ArcticOcean_MG_C_5_FD_187436 | JGI IMG/M metagenome (GOLD analysis project Ga0209710, IMG submission 187436) | Marine microbial communities from western Arctic Ocean - ArcticOcean_MG_CB4_138 (SPAdes) (version 2) | ecosystem: Environmental > Aquatic > Marine > Oceanic | place: Arctic Ocean...
GGGCGTTTCTTGGTTTAGCGCGCCTCGGCCTTTTGTTACCGGACGGCACGCCCGACCCCGCGGCCGCTACCGAGGCGCGAGTGCGCTTGGCTTTTGCCAAGATTGCAAACGAAATCAAGCCGGGAGCTGCGGCGCTTGTTTGGCAAGCGGAAACCCCCGCGGCGTCTGCGCCGAACGAATTTGTCGTGGCTCTTTTCCAGGAGGACGAAAAAGGTTCAGCAAACGACGTAGCGCGGTTGCAAAACCGTTGGGCGCAACGGCCACGGATCCCGAAGTGGGCATCGCTTATGCTTGAGCAGGGGAAGTTCCGAGACCACCTGGGGGGCGTGGCGCGGGTGCTGGGCGTGGTCGGCGTGTTGAGCGTGGGCGTGGCGGACGACGACCACGACCACGACGACGACGAGTTTTCACGGTTTTCGTCAGAGTTGTCCTCCGACGAAAACTCAAAAAGAAAATCAATCGACGGCCCGACCCTGCAACGCGCGCGTGCCGAAGCCAAAGCCTGGCTCGACGCCTCAGCCGCGTGGGAAGAGCGGCTTGAGATTTCGTTCCGGGGATACCGGGACGCCACCGAGCCGTTGCGGCTGGCGGTTTGCGAAATCAGACGCGGCGTTTCCCTGGCGCTGGTACGTGTTGGACCTTTCCCAAATCCAACGACCACTGATTTACCTCTCAGCTGGTGACTGTTTGCCCATACATCGCCCAATACTCGACTGACACTTTTCTTTTACTACTCAGGCGTCTTGCGCCGATCCAGCCGAGGACGCGCGGCTCGTGGAAGTCGCCGACCTGGCGGAGAAAAAGAAGACGTCCAAAAAGACTTCGGGGGTTGAAACGTTCAACAGGAACAAACACGTCGCATCGCACCACCGAGCCACCGCGTCCGCGACCGCGGCGCATCTCATGGCGTATCCGCCCCTGGCGCTGACGGCGCCGTTGCCGCCGGTTTCGTACGGGCAAACAGTCACGGGCGGTACGTTTTCGTCGTCAGGCGAAGTGAGTAGCTCGGCGGTTGCCTTGGCGTCGGCTTCCGCGCAAAAAGCCTTAAGTTGCTTGGAAAGGCTCGCCGCGGTTGACGACGCGAACGCGAGGGTGGATGGCGGTGGGAACGACGGACAGAGTGTCAACACGAGCGCGATCATAAGCGCGGCTAAGCTGCGGGTCGCCGCCTTGAGAGCCGCGCTCGCGGCGGTGGAGGAGGAAGCGCGCGCGGCCGGTTCCCTCTCACCCGCGCATTGGCGCCGGTGTTCGCAAATCTTCACCTCCCTCTCCTCTCTGTGGGCGCACTCCAGGGACGCTGAGGCAGAAGCGACCGCGGAGGCGCACGCTTTGTTCAAAACACGCACCAAGGGCGCCACCGCGGCTGAGACGCTTGAGGGGGACGACGAGGTCTCGGAGGAGTTGGCGTATGAAAGGGCATTTGGCCGCCACGCCGAGATGTTCGCAGATCTGCAAATCGCTCCCGACGGCGTTGAACAACTCGGGGACGACGACGACGTGAACGACGAACTTATCAAGAAGAAGGCGTTACGGAAAGCGTTACGGAGTGGCACCGGCGGCGATTCAGACGATGACGACGATTCAGACGACGACAACGAAACAGACGACGAAACCAAAGCGCGCGTGCACGCCGCCAAGCTCGCGGGTTTGTTGGAGGGTGATTTGTTGGAAGAAGTCGTCAGCGCGCACCGAAGACTGCTTGGTGGCTTGTTAGGTCCGCCCGCGCCGCCGCCGCCGCCCACGTCTGGGTCCGTGGACCCCGCAACGCAAATGGCGGGTAAGTATTTCCATTTACCATATTCCACCTCCCTGATTGCCCATACGAGACTGACACTTTTTTTTTATCTTTCAGCGCAAAAAGACCCGTCCGGGTGGTGGGCCGTATCGGGCGCCAAGCCGTCGCCGCAGAAGTACGGCAAAGTGCTATCACCCGACGAAGGTACGTGCTGTGTTTCTTTTTACAGAAAAATCCCTTTGTATTTCCCCAGTTCCCAACTCCCATGACTGTTTTACCAAAGCTGGTGACTGTTGTCCATACATCGCGATATACAGGACTGACACTTTGTTTTATCCCATCTCAGCCGTTCGCGCGGAGCAGTTTGAAAAAGCACACGACGCGGGGGTCCGGATTTCAATCGCGGTGGGCGCGGAGAATTGCGGGTCCCAAATCGACCAAGTCGTTGCCACCGGTTTGCTGCTGCGCGCGGCGCTGGAGCACGCGTGTGCGTCGCGGCCCGCGATTACCCCCGCGGAGGACGCCGCCGCGCCGATGGTGCATCTTATTGGAAACAGCGCTGACGAGAAATCGGCGAACGCGCTGGCGGGCGGCGACGGCGATTTCGGCGACGACGACGACGCCACGATTGTGGAGAAGCACGACCCGTCCGCGGACGCCGCCGCGGACGCGCTGGGCGCGGATCTCAACCAAGGCGGGTGCGCTGGGGAGATGGGTCTTGTGGTGGCACCGGTTGCTGCGACTTTGAAAAGAATCACCGAGCTTTTAACCGAGTGGCCCGACCACCCCCTCCTCACACAGCTCGCCGAGATTTGCAACCGCGTGCTGCAGTTGCCGTTGCTGTCGCCTCTGAAACAGGCGCTTACCGGTCTTGAGTTGTTACTGGCGCGAGCGCAAACGTGGGAAGAAGGCGCGGCGGCGCACGTTTCGTTGAAGGTACGTATTTCCCAATTCCCACACACCGCCTCCCTGATTGCCCATAGAAGACTGACATTTCTTTTTTTACAATCAGGACCAACTCGCGCTTTGTGCGCAGCTCGCGTTGAAGTGGAGGCAAAGGGAGTTACGAACGTGGCCCCGGCTGCTAGCGCGAGCGCAGGAAAGGCACGTCACGCGAGCGCACCGAGCCTGGTTCGCGTTGCACCGGCTGTTGCGGCCGCCTTCGGATGGAAATTCCGGCGCCGTGGTGGCGGTTGAGGTGAGCAAACATTCTGCGGAAAACGACGACATCACCAAGGACGACCCTTCAAACCTCCTAGGAATCGACGCGTCTGGTTTAACGCAAAGCGAAAGGGAAGGCTTAAGGCAAGTAACAATCGCGCTTGAGGAGTTCGTGCAGGGAAGCACGATTGGCGAGTTCCGCGCGCGGCTGGATTTGCTGTGGCAGGTGCGTATTTCTTTTTTTACTCTTCTTTTCCCCCAGTTCAGGTGGCACACTGTTTACTGCCCCTGGTCGAGCGCACTACGGCCGTAACAAGTGCACTGATTAGAATCCAACTCTGTGACTGTTTGCGTATACTCAAGACGGAAGAGACTGACCCTTTTCGTGTAACAATCGCAGTTCCACGCCGACCTCTTCGTGGAAGCCGCGGTGATGCGAATGGAACGCGACGGCCGCGACGGCGCGGCGAGGGAAGTGTGCGGTGAAAAAACGACAACGCACCCAGGAATCGAACCGGACACTGACCTTAACAAAGAGTCTTACCAGTCTTACCACTCGCAACACAAACTGGGCGCCCGGGAAACCGCGCTTGCGTGCGTTTTGTACAACACCTGGCGGTACTACGCGCAGTTTCTGCCGAGCATGCAGCGCCGGGTCGAAGCGGCAAGGCAACCCGCTGCGAAGAAGTTGCGGGACCACGCTAAGCTCGCGAAGTGGGAGGACCGGGGTTACCACGCGATGAAAACTTCCGGGGAATCGAACCAGCGCTCCATGCACAAGTTCGTCCGGGCGTTCGACACCAGTCTAAATGCCCTGGCGCTCCCGGCGCTGCAGCTGGCGAACAACACCACCGGGTTTGGGGATTTGCAAAACGAGCGCAGCGCCGCGGACCGCGCGGCGACGGCGGCGACGGCGGCGCAAACTGCGAAGGAAACCAAAAATGCCGCGACCGTGGCGAAGAACTCCGCGGCGGAAAACGAACGCCGAGAGCACAAGCTTTCCAGCGCGGGCGAGACCAACAAAGACAGGGCGCGGCGGGTCGTGGCGGAGGAAGCCGCGGAGGTTATTCTGCAAAAGACGTTGGAGGCGGATCGGAAAAAGGCAATCGCGGAGGCTTCGCGAGTCGCGTTTGACTCGGCGGAGGCGCTAAAAGCGAGCGCGCGTTTAGACGAGCTGGTTGAGTTTTCGTCGAAGTGGAAAAACCTGGGGCTGGCGGCCACGGTTGGGGCGTCGAACGCAAAGTCGGTGTTGACACAAATCAAGACGAGGATGGCGTTGGGTATGGAGACGCGCATCAAAGAAGGTATGGGCGTCGAGTCTGGGGAACAACACGGAACACGGCTCGTACCGCTACATTCTTCTCTTCGCCTTGACGACGTCTCGTTGTATCAAACAAAGCTGGAGTCTCTAACGAAGCGCGTGGCGAGCGTGTTGGGAAGCGCGTTTACGAAACTGGATGATGATTCTTCCGTTCGAAACGATGAAGCTACTCACGATCAAATGGATGAAGAAACAGACGACGCGTTCGTTCCCTCCGTCACTACGTTCGCGCGCGGCGGCGTGGACGTCGACGCCTTCGCCAGCTCAGTCGCGGCGCGGTGCGTTTCGTTACGGGACGACGCCACGGCGAAGAAGAACACGAAAAAGAAAGCCTTCGTTGATCTTCTTAAAGCGTTGCCTGAGCTTGGTATCCGTAGCGTTCGGAAAGCGGTGCCCGAATCTCAAAGAAACGCCGAGTCCTGGTTCAGGGAACCGCCCATGGAACGGCCGGGGTGTTTACCAAAACTAGCGCCCGTGATCGCCGAAGCCTTCGACGCCGCGGATTCGTACTACTACAAGGTACTTTTTAGGGCTTTCCCAAATCCCGACACTGTTTACTGCCCCTCTGTGACTATTTACTGTTTACTACATACATCACAAGTAGACTGTTTGCCCATACATAACTGACCTTTTTTCTTTTACAAAATCGCAGAGCATGGCGCGGACGTCGCGTTTGCGGGAAACCAGGGTTACCGCGAACGGCGATTTAACCTCACGGGAAATCGAAACCGTCACGGGATCCGTGGAGCACCTGCTGTTTCTTCTTCGGAAACAACGACGGGTGGTGCGTCTTGCGAACGGCGTGGAGACCGAGTTCCACGAAGTTTGCGAAGCGCTGCGCGGGGTACTGGCGGATGTTACGGTTACAAACGATTCCCAAAAATCTTTGGAAAACGTTTGCCACCCGCCTCCACGGCAAGCCGCCACGCGTTTGTGGACCCTGCGCCAGCGCTCGTTGCTTGACAAACTTCTCGCGAGCACCAAAGCCGCCATGTTGGTGCACAAAGCGGTTTCCCACTGTGAGTCCCTTGCCGAGTTGCGACCTGGCGGGGACGTGTCGAACACGTCGTCGACTCTTTTGAACCTGGAAAAAGAAATTGAGGAAAAGCGAACTACGCTCGCGAAAACGCTGGTGCCTTCGTTGAAGTCGCGACGCGAGTCACACGAAACGCACGAAAACGCGTGGACCACACGTAACGCCTTTTTCGCCACGAAACGGCTGAGTGAGCTGTTGGGTGACAACTACGCCTGGATCACGGAAGCGGCGCAGAAAGTCCAGACTGTTTACCTGGGCGCCGTGAAAAGCGCCGAGCGCGCGAAGGCGCCGAGCGGAACCGGCGATTTCCAAAAAGCTTGGACCCCGCTTCCGGGGTGGGAGCCGTTACGGGGGTTACTGGAAAACGGCGTGAGCGATGCGGCTGGGTTCCAGCAGTCACTCCAGGGTGATCGTATTTCCGAGGAGAACGCACGGAGCGACACGGATAAAGCTCAGACTGTTTACGCACACGCCAACGCGTTTTCCACCGCCGTGGAACGCTGCGTCGGCGCCGGTTTGGTCTGGGCGCAGAGTGTGAAGCGCGCGAGCGAGAACGGGGAGGAGATTTCGGGTAGTGCGGAGACGACGAAAGAGAATGGAGATGAGTCCGTCAAAAACGCGGAACCGGTTCCCACGCTGGTCGGCGCGGAACAGACGTTACAAGGCGCGATGAGTCTCGGTAAGCTCGCCAAGTGCGCGCGCCACGCCAGGGAGGCGTGCGACGCGCTGTCCGCGATGACCGACGCCGCGTACGACGCGCAAAGTGCTGAAAATACTGCCGAAAAGACCGCCGAAACGACTCAAGTCATCGCCGCCGCCGCGGCTCGCGCGGCGGAGCTGGCGCCTCTTTTGTTGTTGTTGCGTGACGCGTACCGCCGTGCCTTCGGCGAGTACATCGCTTTCCACCGATCCTCCGCGAAACTGGAAGCCGTACTATCCAGCCTCGCGGTTGGGGTTTGTCTAGAAGGATTCTGCGCCCGGCAGGATGAACAAGACGGCGAGGACGGCGCGGAGGGCGGGAAGATGATGGACGACGTGGGCGGCACGGGGATGGGCGAGGGCGAGGGCAAAAACGACGTCAGCGACGAGATCGAAGACGAAGAGCAGATTCTGGGGCAGGAGGACATGGAGAAACAGGACGAGAAGGACGACGAAGACGGTGGCGACAAGAACGACGACAAGGGAATCGAGATGCAAAACGATTTCGAAGCGGACGCTAAGAATTTGTCGGACGACGAAAAAGGCGACGACGACGACGACCAGGACGACCAGGAAAAGTCCGAAAACGGCGACGACATCGAGAAAGAGATGGGACAGGGCGAGGACGACGACAATGCGGAGGTTGTGGATGAAAAGGTGTGGGACCAAGAAGACGACGAGGAAGAAAAAGACAAACCCGAGGATGAAAAACAGAAAGAACAGGACAAGTGTACGTATTGGGGCTTTCCCAAATCCCAAGACTGTTTACCGTCCCTCTGTGACTACACTAGTCATTATATGGAAGTTACTGCATACATCACAAGTAGACTGTTTGCCCATACAGTACACTCCAAGACTCTAGACTGACACTTTCTTTTTACACTCGCAGACGAAAAGGGCAGCACGGTTAAACAGAAAGACGCCGGCGAAACAGAAACGCGCGCCGCGGATGAGACGGACAAGGATGACCGCAAGGATACCGACCGGGACGCGAAGGATGACAAGGAGGACAAGAAGGAGGACCAGAAGGATGCTGAAAACGACGAGAACCCTCCTGAGGACAAAAACGAAAACGAAGACCCGAAGGATGAAAACGACGGGGTGAATCAAGAAGAGATCGAGGAGAACCACGGGATCGCGCCCAAGGGCGCCGAGGAGAACGGGGACGACGAAAACGGCGCGGACGACGACTTGGAGCTTCCCGATGACATGCAGCTGGACGGCGAGGACGAGGGAGGGGCTGGTGAGGACGCGGAAGGTGACGATAAAAATTCCGACGGTGAAAAAATGGATGATGACGTGGACGACGGCGCGGGTGAAAACGGCGACGCCGGCGACGACGACCGCAACGAAACCAACGCCGAGGACGAAAATGGGGGCGGCGAGTTGGACCAGGTCATGGAAAAGGTTGACGGTGGCGATGACGACGAAAAAGCCGAGGAAGATGAAAACGCAGGTGGCGCGGCTGAGGACGATACCGGAAATATCGGTGAGGATGACGAGGGGGTTCAGGGCGGCCCGTCCGGCGCCGGCACGGGCGGTGGAGTAGGCGAAGACGATGACGACGCCGCGAAACAGGACAACGGCGACCAAGGCGGTGACGTCGGCGCTGGTGCGGAGGGCGAGGGGGAGGAAACCACCCTCGCTGACGCGCGTGCGAAACCAGCGCCCGGGTTCGATGACGCCGGCGATTTCGAAAATGGCGACACCGACAACAACGGGGTTGACCAAAACCAATCCGCACTGGAAGCTCCGGGGGGCGGCGGCGAAGGCGGCGGCGGCGGAGCGAGCGCGAGCGCCGCGGGCGAAGGTGCCGCCGCGCCTTTGGCGGATGGCGAGGCTCCCCCTCCCGCAGGCGCCTCGATGCCCCCCCCCCCCCCCCTCGGAAAAAGCCGGAAGGCAACGACGCGAACCCGCACCGCAGTCTGGGTGACGCGCTGAAGGGCTGGAGAGAAAAGCTGAGCGTGATCGGGGACGCTGTTGAGCGGCCGGATTCGAGCGTGGGGGAAAAGAGGGATGCCGACGAGAACGACGCGGTCGAGTTACCCGCGCGGGAATACGAGTTCGAGCGCGACGGGAAGGAATCGGGGGGTGCGGCTGGAGATGAGGACGAGGCACATGGGGAAGGCAAGGGCGGCGGTGTCCAGGCTCTGGCAGGCGCGACGAAGGAACAAGCCGCCGCCGCCGCCGCGAACGGTTTGGACCGCTCGCAAAACCCGGCGGGGGAGGGGGTTGAGAACGAAAACGCGGAACCGATCGCGCCCGTTGCAGACGACTCCGACGCGCACTCTGACGACAAAAACCAAAAGGAGCTACCTCAAGAGTTGCCAGAGAATCGTAACGAAATGGATGTCGATACCGCCACGGCGACCGACGACGTTGACGACGATTCCCCGGATGACATTCAGGACCCGAACAAAGGTAAATCGTTGGAAGAGCGCGGCGCCGCCAAGGCGAGAAGAAAGGGCAAAGCCACAGATGACAAGAAACCGAAAAACTTGAAAGAAAGTTTGGGCGCGGGTGTCGGGATAACCGAAGATGTTCCCGGCGACGAAGGGGCTGATGGTGAGATCGACGAAAACGACGCGTTCGGAGGCCGAGGCGAACTCGGCGAGGAAACCGTGGTGACCCTGAAAGCGCTGGAAGACGTTTCCCTGGACGACGCCGAGCGCGAAGACGTTTCTCCCGAGGAATTATCTCCCGAAGAAATCGCGTCCGCGCGCGCCGAAGCCGTCGCCGCGCTCGGGGAGTGGCGCGAGCGCACCGCGAGCGGAGCCGGCGGTTCCGACCACCTAGCGCACGCGCTGTGGAATCACCTTGAGTTGTTAACAGGCGCTTTGTCAGGCGAACTCGCGGAACAGGTACGTATTGTATTTCCCAAATCCCAACACTGTTTACTGCCCTTCTGTAACTATTTACTGTTTACTGGTAACGTTACCAGTACTGGCAACTCTTACAAATACATCACAAGGAGACTGTTTGCCTATACAGTACACCCATGACTGACCCTTTTCTTTTCCAATCACAGTTACGGCTGATTTTAGAACCCACGCTCGCGTCGCGGCTCACGGGCGACTTCCGAACGGGCAAGCGGTTGAACATGCGGAAAATTATTCCCTACATCGCGAGCGATTACCGGAAAGATAAAATCTGGCTCAGGCGGAGTAAGCCGAGCCAAAGAAAATACCAAGTCGTGCTCGCGATTGACGACTCCAAGTCCATGACCGAAAACGCGTGCGGGCACTTGGCCCTTGAGAGCACTGTATTAATTGCAAGAGCTATGTCAAGACTGGAGGTTGGCGAAATCGGGGTGGTGAGTTTCGGGGCGGACGGAGGGTGGGATGCCAAAAACGACGACGGCGAGTTAATGACTCAAGATGACCTCACCGATGGCGTAGAGGTTCCTGGTACCTCTTCCGGAGGCATCCGCACTTTGCACCCCCTGGGCGCGCCGTTCAGCGACCAAAACGGCCCGTCCCTCGTGTCGCAGTTCACGTTTTCGCAAGACAACACGCTGGCGGACCAGCCCGTGGTTGGGTTGCTGAAGAGCCTCGACAAACAGCTAAGCGCGGCGCGGGAAAACTTAAGGGGCGGCGCCGGCGACTCACTGCAGCAGCTTTGTTTGATCATCGCGGATGGGCGGTTTCACGAAAAAGAAGCGCTGCGGCGACAGATGCGGGAGATGCAATCGCGAAGAGGGGTTTTAGTCGCCTTCATCGTGCTTGATAACCCCAAATCGTCAGTGCTTGACATGCAAACCGTGGACTTCGCGAACGGCAAGCCGAACTTCACCAAGTACCTGGATACGTTCCCGTTTCCGTTTTACACCCTGGTACAAGACATAGCGAAGCTTCCGGCCGTGATTTCAGATTTACTGCGGCAGTGGTTCGAAATCACGGCGGGGGGGTGAGTTTCGGGTTTTAGCTAACAGTAATAGCGCACTGGTAAAAGTAATAGTACTGCAAAGTATTAGAGTACTAGCGAAGTGAATTAGTAAACGGCTAAATTGAAATACAAACACAAACATTCACGAAGAATCTCCCTCCGCGCGTCGACACGCCTCGCAGTGGTACAGGAGCTTGCCGTGGGGACACCCGTTGCACTCCGCACAGCTTCGTTTCCGTCTGCCGTGAGGGCAGGGGTTGCACAATGCGCAGCCATTTTTCCGCCTGCCGTGAGGACACCCGTAGCACTCAAGGCAGGTGTCTTTCCGCCCGCCGTGGGGGCAAGGGTTGCACGCCGCGCAGATGTCTTTCCGAATGCCGTGAAGGCAGGGGTTGCACGCCGCGCAGTGGTGTTTCAGGTTGCCGTGAAGGCATCCTTTGCAATCCTTGCAGGCATGTTTCAAGTTTCCGTGAGGACACGGATTGCACTCTGCGCACCTGTATTTTATCTTCCCGTGAGGGCAGCCGCTGCACTCCTTGCAACTTTCTTTCTGCTTGCCGTGAGGACACCCGACGCACTCTATGCAGCGCTGTTTCACCTTGCCGTGAGGACACGGGGTGCACTGTGCGCAGGAGCTTTTCCGCTTGCCGTGAGGGCAGAGGGTGCACACCGCGCACCTGCTTTTCACCTTGCCGTGCAGGCAGGGGTTGCACTCCTTGCAACTGTGTTTCAGCTTCCAGTGAGGGCACGGGTTGCACTCCTTGCAACTGTATTTCACCATGCCATGAGGGCACGGATTGCACTCCGCGCAGTTGTGTTTCAGCTTCCCATGAGGGCACGGGTTGCACTCCACGCAACTTTGTTTCTGCTTGCCGTGGAGGCACCGCTTTACTCCCATGCTTGCGGAGACCCCGACTTCTCACGTCATGCTCCACAACTTGTGGCAACCAAGGCGGGATTTGATGAGAATAAATGCGATGGCAACTCGCTCAGAAAGACTTTTTCGTGAAATGCGGCGCGAAGCGATTCATTCCACGACACGCACCCGTTCGAGTTACCCGACACGCACGATGGGAGGTGGTAACGCTCAGAAGTCCGCCAAGGCGCGCGCGGACAAGATGGCCAAAGACAAGGGCAAGGGCGGGGGTGCGTGAACGCGCGTAACGCGCGCGTCAGGAACCCGTACACCGCGGACGCTTTAGTCATCAACTTGCGTTAAATTTGGCGGCGGTCGGTCTCGGCGCTCGGCGAGGTGTCGGTCGGTATCGGCACGGCCGTGCCTCGGCGTGCCGTTCCATCGCCGCACGAAACACCACCGCGTGCGTGGTGGTACATTCGCGCGCATCACCACCATATTTCCCCTCGCCAAAATCACTCGCTGACCCCTCTCTCTCCGTACCACCCGCATCTCGTCTTCCCGCATGATTCCAAAACTCAGGCTCGCAGCTCGCTAGCAACGCCAAGGCAATGAACATCCAGTGCAAGGTGTGCATGCAGACTTTTCTGTCCACCGCGACGGAGTTGAAACTCAAGGAACACAGCGATAACAAACACCCGAAAAATGACTTCTACGCGTGCTTTCCGCACTTAAAAGTGGAGACGGCGGAGTAAAGAAGACGTGCGATGACTGCGAGGGTGTGCGATTAGGCGCAATACATTAATCAAAGAGAACAACACCGCAATACCTGCCAAACTACCGATATCCTCGCCTACTCTATTGAATATCCTCGTATCTCCCATTCGCCAGGTTATACTCCAGCTTCGGGTCCCCGATCGACCCGGCGACTTTGTTGCGCACTTTCGCGACCATCACCGTGACTTCCTTTAGCGACCCGGCTTTTTCGTCCCGGTTCCGGTGAATGACAATCCCGTTGTCGCACTTGTTAATAAAGTGCGCGCTTCCCGAAATGTCGTACAAACCAGGAGGCTCGCCTCGCCAGTTGTGCAGCTGCCGCGGGTGCGCCACGAACCACACGTGCACGTCGTAGTGCTGGGCAAACTTTTTGATCCGCGTCAGCATCTGCGAGACGTACTCGGTTTCGGTTTGCCCGTGCGGCCTTTTGTGGTCTAACTCGTTGTACGGATCGATCAGCAAACCCCGGATGCCGTGTCGCATCACCGCCGCCCGCGCCAAACCGATAATCCAATCCACGCTAGGCAACTCGTCGTCCTCGTGCCGAATCAACACGAACTGGTTATCTGAGATAATAAAACAAAGTGTCAGTCTTGAGTCTATTGGTGTACTGTATGGGCAAACAGTCTAAGTGTGATGCATGTAGTTGTAACAGTTGCCAGTAAATATTACTAGTAGTGCACTAAAAGAGGGGCTTGGAACAGTGCCTTGATTTGGGAAATGCGACACGTACCCAACCAGTGCAACCCTTGCCGCATTTGTTCCGGCCGCATCCGCGCCTTTTTCCCCCCGTACTTCCCCTCGAACCACGGCTCGCCGACGTACTTCTCCACAAGCTTCCGCGCGTGTTCGTGCACCTTGTTTTCCATGCTGCAAAGCGCGAACGTCCAGCCGTGCTGCACGGCGAGGTTGCACATCAGCGCGTCGACCCACTCGGACTTGCCGCTGTTTGGGACGCCCGTCACCACGGTCAGCTCGCCCGGTACCACCCGGTAGTGGTTGTCCACGGATTTCCAACCCGTGCTAACCCCCTTCATCTCGCTCCCGTCAGGGGTTTCGAAGTACGTGGAGATGTCATCTTCGAAGTCGCTGAACCGAAACAGACCGCGCAACGGGAACCCCTCCGCGTTTTCAATCGACCCCCTCAACGCGGCTTCCCCCTCCGTCAGTAACACGTCATTAGCGTCCTTGCACCCTTCCGGCCAGACGACTTTGAAACACCGCTCCTTGCCTAGCCTGCGCGCCAACTCTTCCGCCAGCGCGATTCCCGGCGCGTCCGCGTCCACCGCGATTATTATCCGCGACACGGGGTCGAGCGCGGCGCGGCAGTTCCACAGGTACTCAAACTTACGGTCCTCTTCCGGTTTCGGTAGGGTTCCTTCTTTCACCTTACCCGGCGCGCCGTCCGGTACGGAAACCACGTTTTTAATACCAGCCTGTTCAAGCGCGAGCTTGTCCATCTCGCCCTCCACGATTACGATTTCCCTTTGCCCGACGATGTCGTCGAGGCCGAACAGAATTTTCTCCGCACCCTTTATTTGCCAAAAGCTTTTATCCGCGCCGCGGTACTTGATGTTCACCAGCTCGCCGTTCCGCATGTACGGGAACACGAGCGCGTCCACGTTTCTTTGCGCTGGGGGTGAGTACACGTTTTGACTAGCTAAGCCGTTGCGTTCCGCGACTTTTAACGAAATCCCGCGTTCAAGTAACCAGCCGCCCCACTCCCTCGCCGCGTCCGTAACCTCGCCTTCGCCGATGCGCTCCAACGAATCGGGGTTGGGTAACTTGACCGCACCTCCAACACCAGCGCCGATTCGTTTGCTCATACCCGTACCGACCGCGGTGTTGCTTCCAGCAGCACCGGAACGTTCCCTAACCGGAGTCCGGCCGGTTTTTCCTTTCGTCGGGACGTCCGCTAAGGAACTCCCCCCGGTCCACTCGCACGTCGCCCTGTGGCACATCCACTGCGCCGTGGCGCCGTCCGGTTCGATGTGCACCGCCAGGCTTCGCTCTCCGTTTGACCCGCCGCCGCACGACGGGCACACTATTCGGTGCTGCCCCGGGGTGTACGACTGAAGCACGATGGCTTTCTCCATCAAAACGTCCCGGAGCGCAATGGGGGAGCGCTCGGGAAGGCGCTGGGAAGCGGGGGGCGGAGGCGGCACACCCGGTGCGGCGGGCGACGAGTTAGCTTCCGTCGGGCGCGGCGCCGGCGCCGGCCGAACCGGGGGCGGGGGTTGCCGTTGAGGCGCCGCTGCAGGTGACGCAGACGGTGGTCGAGGCGGAGACGCAGGTGTCCCGGCCGGGGGCTTCTTCGGGGCGTACAGCCCTCCTCTTTGTTGCCCTCCGTTGGCACCAGGAGCCCCGACACCGCCATTCACACCGCCACTAACACCGCCATTCGTGCCGGGCCTAGCGCCGGTGGCCGTCCTGTACTCGGGGGCTGGGGGGCGGATTCCTCCTGTTATCTGAGGCCCCGGCGAACCGTTAGCAGTCGCACCGGGGCGCCCCGAGGCCCTACCAGACGCCCCCCCGGCCCCAACGCCGCTAACCGCGGGCGCGGACGGGGCGAGTTGTTTTGAGGATTCGGCATCGTCCCCAAGAAACTCAACCTGCGGCTCGCGTCGTACGTAATCGTCCCCGTTCCCGTACCGAGCCGCGCTAACCGTGAGCCCCCTGTTGGGGTTACCGACGCCCCTTCTCACCGCGGTTAGCCCACGCCCCACGCTTCTGGCGAACATCGTGGGTGGTGCGTGTATGGGTGACCACGCGAACGTGGAAGGCTTGGATGACGCGTCGCGACAAGTTTTCGTGAATTTGCGCGCGCAAGGGAGAAACGTGCGGCCTGATCGTCCGGAAGCGGATCCCTCGACCGCCCCGAACACGCGTCCGGGCGCTTGCACCGCGCTCACACACCACATCAATCAGCGCATGCGCGTCCGGTCGAGGCGCGCGCGTACGAAAGTGAGCACGAAGGCGGCGCCGCTTTGCGAATTAAGCGATTTCAGCACGGAAAACAACGACGAATAAAATCTGAGGTCGTCGGCCGGAGGGGCGGCACCAAACCCACAGGTACGACACTCGCGGACGCACCGCGCTCTCCCGACGGCACGTTTTCGGCCACATAACTCTCGTCGATACCCCAGATCTCACCCATCTGATACCGCCATGCCCCCCGCGCTCGCCCCCGCGCGCGTCGTGGCGCGCCGCGCGTCGCGATCGCGCCGCGCGTCGCGATCGCGGAAGCCACTTCGTTTTTCGGCACGTCGCGTCGTGGCCACGACCACTTGTTCCACGTCACCCCCCGACGCAAGTCGCGGTGCGGGTGCCCCTTCTTCCTCGTCCACGATTGACGGTACCGCGCCTTCCGGCCAAGGTCGTCGTTCGTTCCTGCGACGCGCAGGGTGTTTGTCCACGTGTGTCGTGGCGTCTGCCCCCTTGGCTGCCGCGGTAACAACGCTCGTGACGGTGGCCGGCCCCGCGAACGCGGCGAACGAGTCCGCGGCAGTCACGGCTTCCCTCGCTCCTTTCGTGGGCAAAGCCGGTTTCTTCATGCGCGTCCCTGGCGGGTGGGTGAAGGCGATGGACCGGTCTGGGGACCCTGGTGACGGGGCGGGTAGCAGGAGCGGTGAAACGCTGGCGCTGGTGGGGAATTTCCGAGACATCGACACGGTGAGCGTACGGAGGGAACCTATTGCGAACCACTTGGACTTCGCGCGGATCGTGGATGGCAGTAGTGACGTTACTTCAGGAGTGGGAGATGAAGCAGAGCTCGTTGATCCCGACATCGCGCGCCTCGTCGCGTCCACCCTAACCTCCACAGAGAGGTCGGCGGTCGAGGCGAACCAGAGCGTGGGCGTGGTACCGGGGGTGGAGGGCGGCAGCAGCGGCGTGATGGATTTCCGGCTCGGCGAGGCATCCGTGTTCACCGCGGAAGGCAGCACCGGCACCAATAAAACCCAGGCCTACTTCGTGTACGACTACTACACCGAGGTGTGCCGGGCTAAAATAGAGGAAGTGAGTGGTGGTGCGAAGCAGTGCATCGGCCCGCGGGGGGACGTGCTTGACACGATCCAGCGACGGAATTTCACGGTCGCCACTAGGAGCGACGGGTACGTTTTATCTTCGTGAAGACTGTTTGCCTGTCCTCACGTTTGCGCTGTACTTGTTGGTCGTCACAACACTACCACACTTCCCGCAGACCCTACTACTGCACTACCTACTCCCACCACGGCACCGCCAAGTATACTGACTCTTACCACCTCCCACCCAATACTCCGTACCCTTTTCTGATTACCAATAACAGGTACCTTTACCTGGTCAAAGCGTCCGCGCTGGAAAGCCGGTGGGGTACCGTGGGGGGCTTGTTGGAGGAAATAGCCACGAGCTTCCGCGTGCCGCAGCGGGAATAGCCCAGTTTTTTACGTAGGTATCGGTTGCGTATTCTTAGTCGCGGCGATCTCTGCTCTACTCGTCCTCGCCGCCCGAAAAAGAGTATGCCAAGTTTTGGCAAACGTTTTGGCCTCGACCCTTTCGCCTTTTTCTTTCCAACCGACCGAAAGTTTTCTCTGCACTCCCGATCGACCGCACGAGGTTTCGTGGTGCGGCCGTGTGTGTCGCTTCCCGGTTTCCGTTCAGGACACGCAGAACAGCCCGCGTGCGTTTGACGTCGGTTGTTCCCACGCAGCATGGGCGTCTGCGCGTCTCGCGTCCCCCCGGGCGGGCTGCACGCCAACCACGGCGCTTCTCACTTCGAGGCGTCGCCCGCTGGCGTGGGCGTGGTGAGGGGTAAACAACGCGGTGTGAAGGGTGACCGCGAGCGAGCTGTTTTGGGGTGCTTCGGGGGCACGAAACCAGTTTTGTCCCCGGACTCACCCCAGGGCAACGACGCCGCGGGCGTTGCGTCGCCCGTGGCGCGGCTCGGCGAACACAAAGGACCGCGGGAAACGCCGCCCGTTCGAACCCCTGGGCGCGCGCCTATCCCACGAACCGCGTCCGGCGGCCGCGGCGGCCGCGGCCCTGGTGGGAACGGAAACGTGTCAGGGCGCCTCGGACACGTCGAAGGCGACGCGGACCCGGACGGGGGAGCGGAGTTTCTTTTCGCGAGTTCCTATAGTACGAAACAAAAGTTCCTGGGGCTGAAAACGGGCTCCACTATTTCTCGCCAAAACTCCTCCGACTCGTACGCGAGCGACTCGCAGTACGCAGACGGCGAGGACATTTTGGCGTTATCCGCGACTAGGGTTCGGCACTGGGACGAGAAGTCCGCGGACATCAAGTCCTGGCAAACGTACACGGATTTGCGTCAGGTGGATGTTAAGAGCTTCGTCGCGAACTTCCCGCAGCGCGAGCGAAGCGAGGGAAAAGTTGGCGAGACAAAAGGCGCTTTGGCAGAAGACGTGTTCAAGGAACCTCCCGTACGTATTGGGCCTTTCCCAAATCCCGGCATCCCTGTGTTCCCATACAAGACTGACACTTTGTTTTATTTATCGTAAGGTCCCGGTGTCCCTAACCACCCTCGCGCAACTCGCCGCAGTCGCGACACAATCGGGTGACGCGAACTGGGCGTCCTGTGACGAGGTGCGGCTCCTACTCACCGAAGACGTGGTGTACACCACCATGGAAGGCCACCGCGTGTGCGGGCGGGAAGGTGCGGCCGTGGGGCTATCCCAAATCCAGGCATAACGTTTACCGAGCCCCTGTTTGACGGTTCGATCGCACTACGGCCGTGATGTATTCGTAAGAGCCGCGAGTACGCCAGTAACAGTTACCAGTAGTGACTGGTAAGAGTTACCAGTAGTGCACTGCGGCCGTAACCTTTACCGGCGTACTGGCAAATGTTACAAATACAAATACATCACAAGTACCCTGTTCGGCCCGATAACGGGTGACTGTTTACTCATACAAGTCACGGTCCCGACTGACCCTTTTCTATATGTTGCATCTCAGCGGTTCTCGAAAAGATGAACCAGTCCGTCGCGAAGCTCGCGAAGCGCATGGGGAAAAGTTTCGGCGGCGGTACGGATGACGGCGACAAAACCTCCTCAAAACCTTTACCTAAAAAAGCATCCAAGGTGAAGGTCAAATCCACGGGCCCCACTCGGTCGTTTGACAAGAAAGGCAAAGAGGTGTGGATTGTTCTGTACGCGTTCGACCTTTTGCTGATGAAGGTTAAAGTCAAAGAGACGTTTAAGGTTGACAAGTTCGGGAAGATCAAAGAACTCACCAGGGCGCGGGCGTGAGTGTGAGTAAACAGTACTGGGTGTGGGGGTGGTGTGTGCTTTTTCATCGGGAGGTTGTTGATGGTTTGTTGGCGTTCTTTGATGCGCGCCAAAGCATGTCCAAGGATTCGTCGTGTGACTAAACACTCACTGAGTGACGTCCGCGACGAACCCTCCCACGTCGAGGCGGTCGTCAAAGAACTTCGGAAACTCTGAACAACGTCCATCGTGCAGACAGAGTAGTGGTGTTGATCGGCAGTGTTAATCGGTTGTGGTGCCGCTCTCGCTTGAATCATTCCAGGTTGTAGTATCAAAAACCCTTTCAATCCATCGCAGTCGAGGGACGCGAAACCTTTGGAAAAAAGTCTTTTCGTTTCCAACACAAAAATTTCCCGGAAAGGAGTTCTCTTTTTTTTACGGGACCGCGTCCGAGTAGACGATCGGACCGTCGCTGCGCTTCAGAGCTGCAGAGCGCCTCGCGGGCGTGCGGGACCTTGTGTGGTGGGAGTGTGGTGTGCGCTTGGTGACCTTGTGGTGTGTGTGTATTCCTCGGCGCGCGTGCGGTTGTCCGGTAGTCGACACGGGCGCGTAGGCGACACCCGCGGGCCGCGTGCGTTTTGCGTGTATTCGTGAAGCACCACCATTCGTCGGAAGCGTGCGGGGTGCTTCGTCGCGGCGTCGCACTGACACCAACGACCTTACGGGCAATCTTGGTGTGACAAGGGTACTTACGTACCGTACCTACCTCCGTGTCCATTCCAAGCATGGCACCCACCGTGAACGAGCTCTCCTCGCCAACGTTCTTCGCGCCGCTGCCTTTTCAAGGAGCGATGCCGCAGGCCGCGGGAGCGACCTCGGCAAGAAACGACCATGGAAACTCCAGCGCGCACGGCGTGAAGCGTGACGCTTCACAGATGATGACCAGCGAGGAACGTTCAGAACGCGTGCGGAAGATCGTCAGCCTGGTAAAGGTTCTGCTCACGGGTACGTTTGCGTGTCCGACATCGCGGGACGCCGCGGCTTCCGAAGAACGTCACCCACCCCATCGCGTCCAGGCAGGCCAGGCCAGGCCGCGGGGACGAAAAAAACCCGCGAGACCTTGTCCGTTATTTTCATCGGTGCTTTCCCTATCAAACTTCGGTTTCAACCTCAAACCTGTACAAACCAATTGACACTGACCCACCCACACCGCGCAAACCACGATCAACCCATCCGAAAATGCACAAAACTCACCCCACCGCCCGCAGCCAAAACCATCAAGGAAGATTCCGTCCCATCCCTGGTGGTGCCCGGTGTTTTCCTCGGGTCGGTGGGTGCGGCGCACGACAAATCCTCCCTCGACGCGAACGGGATCACGCACATCCTAACAGTCGCCGGCGGGTTTCCCCCGAAGTTCCCCGAGTCGTATGACTATTTAGTCGTCGACGTCGCCGACGCGTCGTGCGAAAACTTGACCTCGCACTTCGACGCGTGTTTGAAATTCATGTGCGTGTTGCGGCTTTCCCAAATCCTGACACCTACGTTTACGGACCCGTTCGTGACTGTTTACGTGCACTACTTGTGATGTATGTAGTGCACTACTATTAACTTTACCAGTACTGGCAACTGCTACATACATCGCAAGTGCACTGTTTTCCCATACAGTACACCCACACTCGCCGACTCGGGACTGACACTTTTCGTTCACAAAAACAGCGCCCGCGCGCTTCTTGACGGGGGCAACGTTTTGGTGCACTGCTTCGCCGGCCGGAGCCGGAGCACCACCGTGGTCGCAGCTTACGTGATGGCCACCGAAGGTTACTCGTTCAAAGAAACCATGACTTTGATCAAACGCGTCCGTCCGGCGGCGCAGCCCAACGCTGGGTTCGTGGCGCAGCTTGTGGCGTTTGAGAAACACCTGGAAAAAGCCCGCGCCGAGGGACGGCTGTTGGGCCGGGTACAGCTGGAGGGAGAAATTGAAAACGAACATGATTTAAGTGGCATCAACCACCTAGCTTCCGTCGCCGTGGACGTGGCTGCGTGCTTGGAAAGCGACACCTCATCCGTGGACTCGGAGTCGCCGCGCGGAGAGGAAGGGGAGTTGGTGGCGGAAAAAAACCCGGCGGGGGCGGAGAGGCAGGTTTTAACGAAGGAAACGGGAAAGGATGCGCGCGCCTCCAAGCGAACGCCTTCCAGCCCAACCGGGGGGGGGGAGAAAACGCATTCTGGACGCGTTATGTCATTGGGGAGATAGTCTGGATTTAGGGTCAGTCCTCGCGACTCTTTTCGTGCCGGTTAGAGCACAGGGGGTCACTTGTAATCGCAACATGCATAACGCAAAAAACAGAAAGTGTCGTTTCGTCTCCGATCGCCGACGAAATCGTTCAGGACTTTCACCGAATTGGGCACCTTCTTTTCCAAGAAGAGCAGGTCTCTCCAACGTCACATTTGAAACCGCGCGGTCCGGCCAGGCTGTGTGGAGAGGGGGACCGGGCCTGTGCGCTGCTGGGGTATGGCGCCGTCCACTCCCTGCTCGAGTGCTGCTATGAAGTCCCTTGATGAGCAGGTACGGTTACGTGTCATGGTCGGCCTTTTACGTCCCTTGCGCGAGCTCCGACCTGACCGAGATGTTTGTTTTTCCTCCGCAAACGCGGTCGTGTTCTGACCACTCCCTTTTCGTCGTCACAGTGGGACCGTTTGGCGAAGCTCGCGGGGGACACGCCCCCATCCGCGGTTCCCGAGCCGCGCGCGGACCCCGACCGCGTTGACAAGGACGTCGCAGAGGCGCTTCTTGGCAGTTTTTCCTTCGCCGCGAGTGCGTCCACGCGCGCGGGCAACGCCGCGGACATTTCCGAGGCCCAAAGAAATGGAAATGTCCCCAACCCTTCGTCGTCGTCGTCGTTTGGAAACGGAAACGCCTCCGCGCAAATCAGCGATTTGCTCGCCGCGCGGATGGAGTTGGAGGACGTGCGTGCGACGGCGGAGGCGGTTCGAGGTTCAACGCAACTCGCGATTGCGGCGGCGAAACAAAAGACGCGCCGGGAAAGGGAAAAGTCCGCGGACGCGTCGGCGAGAGCGGACGAAGATAGAAACAAAATACAAGCGGCGTTTGCCAACTTGCGGCAGCGCGAACAGACGCTGTTGGCGAAGGAGCACGATTTCGCCGACCGGGAACGAGAAATACCATCGCTACTGCAGCTGCGCCAGAAACTACAGGCTCGCGAAGATGACGCTTTGGTTGCGGAAGACGCGGCGACCGAGGCGGCGAAAACGGCGAGGGAGCAGATTGAAAAGCTGCAAGACGAAAAAGCGGCGTGCGACGCTTCTCTTCGCGAAAGCCAAAAAGCCATCGAGATTGCACAAGGGGAACGGCGGAAAAACGCGAAAGATTTCGAGCTTCTGGAACACCGGCGCTTGTCGATTCTGGACGAGCTTTTTTCCCGGGAGAAAGCGTGCCGGGAAACGGTCCACGAAATCGCGCTTGAGATTGAACACAACACACAAACAAACAAGCGGTTGCTTTCCGAGCGCGCCGCCATCGAGGACGCGCTTGAAATCACTAAAAAAAAACGCGCGGACGAGCAGGAGGTTTTGAAAAGGTACGACGCCGCTTGTGTTGCAACCGCTGAGGCGGAGGATGCGCGGCGACGCGCGCTTGAGGCTCAAAAGATGGCGGAGAAGAAACTCTTGGCGGAGACGCAGAAAGTTTCGGCCACGAAAGCGGAGTTTGAGGCCGCTTTGGTGGAAAGCGAAAAGCTACAAAGTGAAAATCAAACCAACCGCGAGAAATTCAAACAGGCGATTTCTGAGTTACGCAAGGAACTCGAAACCGAAAGGGAAACACACACCGCACAGCTGGAAGAAACAAGGAAAACACAGGCGACACGTTTGGAGGACTTGGAAGAAAGCTTCCGCCGAAAACGGGACGACTGGGAGGTGGAGCGGCGGTACGAGCGCGAAGAGGTGCACCGGATGAAAACGCAAGGTGCGGCCGGCCTATGGCTTTCCCGAGTCCGGGGACACTGTTTACCGCCCCGTTCGTGACGTCCACGGCCGTCATTAAAAGGAAGTGCACCCCATACATCATATGCGCACTGTTCGGCCCGAGTACGCCCGACTGTTTGCCGATTGTCCGCCTGTAATGACTCACTCAAGTTACGGTCCCGACTGACACTTTTCTTTCCCATTTCCAAGTCGAGGACGAAGCCGCGGTGGCGCGCCGCGAAAAGGAAAACGCCAACGAGCTGGTTCGACGAGTCGAGGCTGAGTTAGTCGCGTCGCGTGATGAGGAAAAGCGACGAAGGGATACGGAATCCGACCTCGCCGCTAGGACCGCCGCGGTGACGGAACGGGAACAAACGATGGGGCAATGGCGCGACGGTACGTATTGCATTTCACCAAATTTCGGACGACTGTTTGCGTATACAAGACTGACACTTTTCTTTTACAATTGAAGGCGTGAAACACGAAACGCAAAAGACGGGTGACGAGCGCGAGAAAATCCTAAAGGAGTGGGAGGACCGTGTGCGTCTGGAACGGGACGAGTCCCGGGCTTTGGGCGTAAAAATCAAACAGGAAAGGGAACAATCGCGGCAGGACCTGGAGTTAGTGCATGTCAAAACACGAGCCGCGCAACACGCCGCGGAGGAGGCGAAGGAAAAGGAAGAAGCGTCGCGGAGGGTCGCGGAAGGGACGCAACGAAAGAAGGCTGATTTATTTTCGCGAATGGAAAAGTTTGAGGGAGAGAAACGACAGTGCGACGCCGAGGTTTCGAAAGCGGCTGCGACGGAGGCGGAGTGCGCAGTGCGACTAGCCGGTATGACACGAGAACTTGAACTGGAACGTGACAGGATAAAAACCAAGGAGGAGCAACTTCAGCGCGACTTGACCCGGTGCGCGAGGGTGGAAAAAGACGCCGAGGCGACGATGAAGGATGCGCAGCGACAAAGAGATGAAGCACATGCAACTTTGTCCGAAGCGAACGCAGCTAGGGCTGAGATTGAGGTCACAGCTGTTGCAGTGGAACGGGCGCGAACTGACGCGCATAATCGATTGCAAGAAGCCGAGGGTATCCGGGAAAACGTCGAAATCGAAGCGCAGGCGTGGAGCGAGCAACGAGACGCCGACTCCGCCGCGCTCAGTGACGCTCGCGAAGAGGTTGAAAACGCGCGCGCGGAGGTTGAATTGTTGGTGAATGCAACGAATGCCGCGCGTGAGGCTGCTTCCGCTGAGCTTACAGCTGCGAAGCTTGCGACGGATGGCCTGGACGCTTTGGAACAAGCGCTGGAGGAAAGGGAAGGAAAAGTTAACGACGCATGGCGTTTAGTTCGCGCCGACGCCGAGTCGAGTTCGTCCAAAAAGGCTGAAAGTTCTCAAAATCTTGTCAACAAGAAAGGACAGCTCAACGGCGTCTCGGGGGTTGGGTACGACTACATTGACGACGCCGATGTGTTGTCCCCTACAGACTTTGAAGCGGCGCTTGCGTTGCGTGAAGCGATTGAGTTGCTTGGAGGTTTGGAGGGTTCTTCTCAAGAATTAGGTCTGGCCACGTCAGGCGACTCGCTGGAAGACGACGCGAGGTTAGCCGCGGAGGCGTTGGCAGGTACTAGTAGCTCACAAAACGACCCACAAGCACTACACTCGCTGTCCCTGACATCACACATGAGTAATGCCTTGGTAGTGGACGGCAATACGATGGACGCGATGGGCGCGGTTGATTCAGTGCGTTCGCGACTTGAGGCGTCGTTGCGAGCGGTTCACGCCAAGCTTTTGACGATTACGAAAAAAGAAACCTTGTTACAAACGTGGGCGGTGCGTTTGCAAAGGGAACGTAACCGGCATAGGGAAAGCGTTGACGCCACCAAGCTGGCGTCACAGAAAATCGCGCTGGCGGTGACGAAAACCGACCACGCCAGACGGGTACGGCACTTGGAGTACAAACGCAGGGACGACGCGATCGCGGAAACGGAAGCGTCGTTGCGGGCGCAACGCGCGGAGCTCGCGACGGTTGTTGAGAAAATACAGCAACGGGAAGCCGACGTCGGGGAACGGGAAGAGACTGTTTTCGACGCCGGCCGTGCCGTCGCGGTGGCGGAACAGGTGATGCACAAAAAGGTACGGCCTTGGGCCTTTCCCAAATCCAGGCACTGTTTTGCCGATTGTCCAGAGTAATTACTCGTATACATTACGAAAGACTGACACTTTTCTTTTCCCAAAAAAGATGAAAGACCTCGGCGACGCCGACGCCGCGCTCGTTTCGTTGCGACGAGACGCGGCGGAGGCGGAGGCGGCGGTGTCGCGAGCGGTACACGCGCGCGAGACGTTTTATAATACCCTGAAAGAGCTAGAGGCGGCGGTCGAAAAAGCGCGTATACGGCTACAAGACGCCACCGCCGCGGCTGAAGACGCCGAGGCTGTTTTCGAACACAAAGCGACATTGTGCGAAAAGCAATTCGGCGATCGAGCCAAGGTCGCCGAGCTGCGGTGTCACGAGCGAATCGCGGTGGCTAACGCTACGGCGCGACAACTGGAGGAAACCGTGTCCTCAAAGGAGGCGGAAACTAAAAAGCAACACGACCAACTCATGCAAACCGCTCGTAACGAGACGAACCGTTTGAAAGAAGAAACCGACGCCAAGTGCGCCGCGATTGAACACGCGGCGGCGATGCGTTTGCGCAAGGCGGAAACGGCGCAGCGGCGGCTGGAGACGGATTTGGCCGCCATGAAGGAGTTTCAAAGCGCGAAAGAGAATCAGCTTGTTGAGATCAAAACCGAACGCGCCGAAATTCGCAGGCTGTCACAAGAGGTGTTTGCCGAGCAAAGCAAAGCGAGGGACTTGATGGCCGCCGTGGAGGAGGAGCGCTTGATGCTTAAAACCGAAGAAAGAAACACGCGGAGTAAGTGCGACGCCGCGATTGAAAAAGCGCGGGAGGAGGGCAAACAGGCTGAAGTTCGTGAAATGAAAGCGGTCGCGGCTGAAGCGGCTGCCGCCAAGCAAATCGACGGCGTACGCGCTACGCGCGCTGAGTGCGACACTTTGTCAAGAGCCGCCGCGGAGGCACAGCGCTTCGCGGATGCCAAGGTTCTGGAAGCGGAAAGAGCGTTGAGTCAATCAAAGCTCTTGACGGAGACGATTTCCGTTCGCGAAAAAACGTGCGCGGCGCGCTCCGCGGATGCGGAGCACACCATGCGGAGGGCGGAGAAACTGAGTGAAGAGGTGGCCCGATCGCAGGCCGATTTGAGGGACGCGGACCGCGTTATGCGGGAAGCCGTAGCGGCTACGGCGAAAGTAGAAAAAGAGAAGGCTTCGGTGCGGGCTGACAAGGTTTGCGTTTCAACAAACGAGAATCGATTAGCGGCGCTGGAGCTGGATTTGACCCTTCGCGAAGAAAAACTCACTGTTTTGGAAGCAAAGAAACAAGACTTGCTTCAATCCGTGGATACAACGAAACTCGCTTTGGTCGCGGCGGAGAGTAAGTTGCGCGAAGCCGAGTTGCAGACGGAGGCGGTTTCAAAAACCCTGGCGGCGAGGGAGGAAGAACTCGTCGCGCGGGAAAAAATCCTCGACGACGAGACGGAAAAAATGTCAACCAAACTCGAGACGGAACGCTTAGCCATGAAAGCTGAGGTTGACAAGTTGGAGTTTCAAATAAACGCCGATCGAGAACTATTGATACAAGAAACCAACGACGCGCAAGTGGGGTTGGACAACGCCAGGGAAGCGGCGGCGCGCGCGCGAGCGTTGGAAGATACCGAAGCGGAACGGAAGTACGCCGAGCTCCTGGAAAAGGCGGAGGGCGAGAAACATGCACTTCTGGAAAGCGCGCGCGCCGAGCGCGACGCCGCGGTTACCGCAAACCAAGCCGCCGTTACCGCCCTTGGACTCGCGGAGACGAGGTTCGCCGAGGCGGAAGCGGTGAAGCGTGAGATGGTCGCCTCACGTGAATCCGTCACGCAACAAAAAGAAGCGGTATCGGCGCTGGAAGAGGAGCTGAAATTTGCGAATGAAGCGTTGGCGCGCGAAAAAACGGTTTTACAAAAAAATGCGCGAGACGCGGATCGAAAAACGGAAACGGCGCTGGCGGAAGCGCGGGTTTGCTTCGCTAAACTCGCGGATATCACGGCACGCGAAGAACAGTGTGCTGATTTGCAAGGGGTATTACACGCACGAATGCAAGTTCTCACAACGCGCGAGGAGAACAGGTAAGTATTTGCCTTTCCCAAATCCCGGACGACTGTTTTCCCGTACAAGACTGACACTTCTTTTTTACAATCTCAGCGCGAAACAAGCCGCGGCGGTTGCGGAGGCGGAGGTCCGGGTCAACATTTTGTCCGACGAATTGACCCTGGAAAAGGCGTCGCTTGCTCAGAAAATGGAGTCCACGAAAGCACGTTTAGATGCGCTGGCGAAGCGAGAAGCCGCGGCTGCGATTGCGGAAACAGAAGCACTTGTTTACGCCAAAAAAGCCGCCGCGGACCGGCTCGCGACCGCCGCCGCGAGGGACGCGGCGGAAAAACTTTCCGCTCAATTGAAAGGCGACGCCGGCCAGGCGGCGAGCGCGATGTTCGCGGCCGAGCGCTCGTGGAAGCAAAAGGAAACGAAGACTGTCGCGAGGGAGCAAGAGCTGCGAAGCGCGGTGGCCAGAGCGGAGGCGGAGGAAGTTCGCTTAAAAGAAGAGCTTTGCAAAATAGAAGCTACGCGTTCGGAGATTGCAGGGCAAACTGCGACCTTGAAGAAGGAAACGGTATCGCTCGAGGCTGATAAAAAATCGGCTCGAGCCGCGAGCGCGAACGCCGAGTCGCGGACGCGCGAGGCGGACAAAAAACAAGAATCGGCACTAAGAACGCAAAGCGAGGCATCCGCGAAGCTCGACGCCGCGACCGAGGCGATTGCTAAATTGAATTTGTTAAAGGTAACCTTGGATGCAGATGCGGAGGCCGTGCATCGACAAAGACGGGACTTTGAAGCGTCAGTTGCAGTGGCAGAGAAGAGTAAAGCAGCCGCGCTAAACGAAACCGATCGATTCCAAAAAGAGGTTAACGTTTTGAAACACGAACGAGACGCGGTTTCCACTGAGCTTAAACTCCTGGAGCGGCAACGAGGGGAGGCTGAGCGTGTTGTCGCGCGGGGGAAAGAAATCTCTTCTGAAAACGCGGAGGTTAAGCTGAAAGTAACAAAGCTCGAGGCGTTTGAGTCGAGTTTACGCACGAAGGAACAGCAGATCGCCGCGGCGGCGGCTACCTTGACGAGGCAGAGTTTGCAAATTGATTCCCAAAAAGCGGAAGTCGAGCGCTCAAAGCAAGACGCCCGGCGCATCGCGCGGCTCGCCGCGGAGACACAGGCGCGACGCGAGCGCGAATGGGCGTCGGCGGTTTTGATTGAAAAGGCGCAGTTGGAGCACGTCAAAAAATCCGCTTTAGTTGATACAAAAGAAGTTACCAGTCTACGCGAAACTTTGGCAAAAGAACGCAAGGCGTGGTCGGAGGAACGCGGTTGTTTCGAATCGGAGCGGCAAAACGTACGCGCCGAGTTTGAAGCGAGGTTGGCCAGGGTTTCTGCGGAACAAGAACAAACAAGGCACACGGCAATTAGTCAGGAAGAAGAAGCTTCCGCCAGAAAAAGACGCGACGACGCTTTGTTTGGGTTGGAGAAAGGTACGTATTTTATTTCCCAAATCCAACGTTTGTTTGTTTGCCCGTACAAGACTGACACTTTCTTTTATTTATCTCAGCGCGGGACGAAGCGCTTTCCGCGCTACAGCAGGTTCAAACGCTCGCGTCCTCTGCGGCGAAGGCGGCGGCGGATATGGGGAGAGGGTTTGGTAACACACAAAGTGGGATGTCTTCCGGGCCCAGTGCAGGGCCGAAGGGCGAGGAACGCGTTCCAAGCACATACGCGAAAAGAACCAAAGCAGTGTCCGGGTCCCTTCCCAATTCCACCGCCAAGCTTCCGCCTCGGCGGTTGCTGTTAGTGACGCCGGCGAGCTCACCCGGGGGAGTTTCGGCGGCGGGCGCGGTGAATAGTAAGGCTATGAGTATTCAGTCTGTGGATGATGCTACCCAATCTTTTGGGTCGGAGCAAGTCTCGTCACACAAAAAGGCGCTGCGAGAGCGGTTACTCGAAGCGGAGAGAAAGCTGCGACGTGCGGAACACTTGGGGGCTGGGTTTTTGTTTGCAAACGCGGGCGTCGGCGATTTTAAAAATCAAATCGAATCTTTGCGTCGTAGGTTGGCGGTTGTGACGTCCGCGTGCGATTCGAGTTCCACGCAGCGCGAGTTTGAAGTCAACGCACTTGACGTGGCGGGCTGGTTCGGTGAGCTGCAGACCGTGCTGGTCGGGTTGTTCGAGACGAAATCGGGAAAGTCGGTTCGTGACTCCACAAACAAACCGCGGACGAATCCGGCAGCGAACCGCGGCGGCGCGCACTCCGCTGGGCCCTCGCCGTTTTCGAGGGTGGAGTTTTAGACGGAAATAGCGGTATGCGCAATCGGTGCGAGAGAGATAGTAACATGGCACAGTCTATCCATCCATGATACGTTGTGTCACATACTACAAAGTCTGATAGATGAGAACACAACCTAGAAGAGTTCACTCACGAAAAAAGACCCGTAAGTGTCTTAAAAATCCGCGAAGAGTTTCTGTTCCTCGTCGGTGAGCCCGCAGGGTTTCTTTAAACAGTCGGGGCCGACGGGGTGTTTCACATCCCCAGGTCCTTTGTCGAGATCGGGCTTCACGTCCGGTTTCAGCATCACCGCTCTTTGTTCCAACACCGCGGTCCAGGAGAAGTTTTTGAAAAACGCGTGGCGTCGAATGCGCTGAATCCCGTCCGCGCCCACGCCGATGCGCTCGCCCTCCGATTGTTTCAACAGCTTGTCAACCAAATCCGCGGCGTCTTCGTCGAAGTTGCGCGGAAACGCGCGCATGCGCCCGCTCGTGATTCGGCGGTACAACTCGCTGCGATTTGGAACGAAAAGGGTGTTAACGTCTTGTATGGGAAAACGGTGTTGTCGGATTTGGTCAGTACACTACAACACGTACCTGTGCGTCTGGCCGTGGAAGGGCGGGTACCCGGTGAGCATTTCGAAAAGCAAAACGCCGACGGCCCAGAAATCGGCGGCTCGGGTGCACCCTTGTTGTTGTAAAGGAAACGTGTCAGTCTTGAGTCTTGTGTTGTGCAGTGCGCATACAGTCTTGTACTCTGTTGCACTATGTAGTGGTAAGACTTGCTGACTGCACTCCATACAGGGCATCAATTTGGGAAACGCGCAATACGTACCTTGTTGTCGCAAAGTTTCCGGGGCCAGGTAGTCGGGGGTGCCGCACACCGTGTACGCGCGCTCGCCCGGCCGCAACGCTTTCGCAAACCCAAAGTCCGTGAGGCGTAAATACCCGTCCTCCCTGACGAGTAGGTTCTCTGGTTTTAAATCCCGATACACGTACCCTTTCGCGTGCACGTGGTCCAGGGCCAACACGGTTTGCACCACGAACGCCTTGGTTTGCCCCACGCGAAGCGCGCCGTATTCGTGGATCATGTGGAACAGGTCTGTCGCGCGCATAAACAGTCACAAGGGAAAGAAAGTCACAAAGGTCATGGGGGTGGTTAGTTCGTTTCGTCGCACAGGAGTTGATCACCGGTTCGAATCCGAGGGAAAGGTATAGAGCGGCTGGTAGCGTGGTACCGGGCGACTGGTTTCGAAACAAGGCTCGCTGCCTTGGTGACGGTGAGCCCGAAAAGTTTCCCGGGGTCAAAAAAAAGAAGAAGAAGAAAAAAAAAACGGAAAAAAAACGAACCTTTCGCCGCCGCGTACTCCATCACGATGAACCTGATTGCAAAAAGAGAAATGTCAGTCTTGTATGGGCAATCAGTCGGCGGAATTTGGTGATCGGGAAATACTTACATTGCGTTTTTGGTTTGGAAAGATTCCACCATGGACACGATGAACGGGTGTTTCGCCACGCTTTTCATGATTTTTGACTCACGCACCACGTGCGCCGTTTCGTTGATATCGAGAATCTTCACCTTGTCCATCACTTTCACCGCGACCGGCACGTACTTCACCTCCGCTGCGACGTGGGTCCGTATGTCTCCGTTGGTATCCGCGACAACGTCGACTCTGCGCCAGGCTTTATAAACTGAACCAGTCAGACCAACCCCGAGTTGCTTGCAGAACACGTAGTTATCAAGAGGCGAGCTCTTTAACGGGAACACGGAAGCGCCCTCGGGAGGTGTTTTTCCGGTAACCGTGTCGGCGTCGGCGCCGTAAACGCTCGCCAACTCCATCGCCGTGCCGTCCGAGGCTTGACTTTGCGACGATTCGCGGAAGGGCTGGGAATCTTCGGGTATCGACGAATCGCACTCAGACGACGAGCCAGACGAACCAACATCGACGTCCCGTACCATCGTGCAAATGTCCATCACCGAGTGCGCGTTTCGCATGGGGTTGCTCTTTTTTGAACCTCCAACAGGTGGTGCGCCGCCGAGCGGCGCTGAAAACGTCGTACCCACGGAAGAGACAGGGTTGGTGAGCTTGCCCGAAGTAACCGGCGAGTCGCTCGGACACTCGCGCGCGTCGCGAATGTCCAGCATCGTGCCGATGCGACTCATTTTCGTACCCATTGGCGACGACACAGAGCTACCCGACTTGTCGTGTGACCCGAACGTCCCAACCGAAAAAGGCAACGCGCCCAACAAATCATCCGTCGCCGCCAGGACGGTTTGCGTCGGCGCCGCGCCCGGTACGGATCCGGAATTCGCCGTCGCGGACTCGAAGGTCGTCGCACGTCGTGCGTTTGTGATAATCCCGGTCTCAGCCTTTTGCTGCTTGCTCGGAATGCCAACCGCCCTTTTGAAGGTTTTGCTGAGTTTCTTGAGCCAGGATTTCTTGGCCACAGAGGGTGGTAACGGCGACACGCAGGTTTGCGACCCGGGCGTGATAATAACGGTTTCAGACTGTTTGCCCATAGAGGCGATCGGTCGCGGCGTCACGGGCACCATCGACGGCGGAACTTGCGTTTTGCCGGAGCTCCCCGGGCTCGGCGCGGTGTCGTTCATGTCAGGCAAACTCGCCCTTCGCGAATCCGAGGAAAGCCGCGTGGGTGGTTCCATCTCGCCGAAACTCCTGTCGTGCCTACTCCGCAGGTACTTGTCGAAATCGGGTCCCCACAGGTTGCGCAGCGTCCCGCGCGTGATTTCCAGGGTCACGGGTTGGTAAACGCTTGACGCGACGTACGTGGTGGAGGCTTCTCTGCGCAGCGCTCGCCCCGCGACGTTTTCGTCCAACCCGATTTCCGCCCGCAAAGTGTCACTCAACAGCCAGTCCTCCCCGAAACTCTCGCCCGCTTTCAAAACCGTTTCCGTTCCGTCAATACAAACGCGGCGCACCTCGCCCTCCAGAACCACGTGCATCGCCCGGGGCGGCGCCGAGTTTTTGGGAAACGATTGGATGGTGGGCATCCTGGTGTGCGCGGTGTGCTGGTCCAGGGTATAGGGTACCTGTGCCTTACCTTTCCCAGTCTCAAACGCCAACCCGGCGAAAGCCTCGCCTTGCGACGGGTAAAACAAAGTGTCAGTCTTGAGTGTACAAGTGCTATGTATGGGCAAACAGGACACTTGTGATGTATGTAGCAAACAGTAATTACTCCGGACAATCGGCAGATGGAAGACGTCTTTCTGGTACGAGTATATCGCGATGTATGGACAACAGTCACCAGCGTTAGAGGTAAAACAGTGTGCCGCCTGATTTGGGAAAGCCTTACACACGTACCTTTCCTCCGCGCCGCGCTTCCCGACCAAAGCGCGTTTAGCAGTAACTCCTTGCTCTCTGCGGGCGCCGGTCGGAACGTCTCCACGACGTTCAGCACGTTCGCCAGTAGTCTGCGCGCGCGGTGCACCCTGGCGCGCACGATCCTCTTAAACGTCTCGCACGAAACCGCAAACGCCCTTGTGGCCACGCCTTCCAGTTCGCCGTTTTCGGAAACAACCCGCGCCGGAGTTTGGTATGCGTGTGCCAACGCCGCTTCCCCGTAAAGCGCGCCCCTTGACAACACGTTTCCCGGAACGTGCCTCCCCTTGCCATCCACATACCCCTCCCGGTGCAGCGCGCCTTCCAGGATAACGTACAGGTTCGGTACCGGGGACCCCTCCGCGAACGCGAGCTCGCCTGGTTCCCACCTGACTTCCCTGAACTCGTGGAAAATCTCGCTCTTCGCGCTTGGAAAGGTTAGGGATTTGTAAGCGGGTAACGCGTTCAGCGCGACCTCCACGACGTGCCGCGTAGCGTCATCCACCAGTGCCAAATCCACCGCGGGCAGTAAACTGAGGTCCGCGTACTTCAGAAAACCCTTCGCGGACAAAAGCTTCTGCGTGTGCGTCCAGGCGTGTTCCAGAACTTCGCCGCCGTGCGCGCGGGTCATCCCCGCGCCGGGCGCGGACCTGGTGTTGTCCATGCCGTACTTGGAGACGTGCTGCTTGGTTGCCGTTCCCCCCGAGACAAAGTTTTCCGGGTTCGTGTGACGACCATCCCGACCGTCTCGTCGCGGGTCGCCGTCGATTGACTTCTCGAACCGCCGGCCGCCGCCGCCCGTCGCGCCCTAGGGATAAAAAAGAAAGTGTCAATCTCGTATGGGCATTCACACGGCGGAATGTGGTAAGTGGGAAATACTTACCGAACGGCGGTCCGGGGAACTCGTCGGCGAGTCGCCGGGGGTCGGGCCGTCCAGGGTTCCAAAAACCGAATCGAGTTGACCAATCGCAGTTTCCTCATGTACCAACCGCAAACCGCCGGTATCGCCACTCGTTTGCCTCCGGACGTAGTGACACTGCGCCGCCAGGGCCTGTCTCATTTCCTCCAGCACCGCGTCCGCCACGCGCCCGTTCGTGCGCGCGTCTCTGACGGAGAAATAGTTGCTCGCGAGGCCGTCGCTTGTGGTGTATATATGCGCGTTCAACACGGACACATTGTTCCGTACGAGGCAGTGACACACGTCCGCTAACAGACCAACCCGATCGCGAACCTCCATGGAGATCTCCGTGGCGTTCGTGAAATCGGACCCGGCGTGTAACACGTTTGAAAGTTTCAAGCCGTCGCCCCTGGCGAACGGGTCGACGAGTTTGTCGTCTTTGGACACCGCGTCGGCACGCGAGTAGTCCTTGTCAGTTGCGCCCGCCAAAGACAACAACCCACCGCTCCCGCCTCGTCGCGAGTTCAAGTCAACCTGGTACCCCTGGCCGCTTTTCTCCGCGCCTTCGCGCGCGCGAACCGCGGGCTTGGCGGAGTCCGATTGCGATTCCGTTTCCAAATCCAATTCGGATTCCGTTTCTTTGAAATCCGAATCCGTCTCGTCGTCGCCCCCGTCCCGACGCGTCCCGGCGCTCCTTCTCGCCGGTTTCGCCGGGCTCGGTTTCGGCGACACCCCGTCGTTTTCGAACAGCTCTTCTTCCACGTTCAGTACCACGTCCCGGATGTCCTCCGCGAGTCGGCGCGGTTTCGTTATTTTGCCCCCCTCGAACTGAATCAGAAAAATGTCACTCGCCATCTGGTCGTTCGGTGACGTCGTGACATCCGCTTCCACCACGTTGTGCTTGTTCCTCTGGAAAAACGTGGCCAGGTCGAACAGCAAACGCGCGCGGTCGTGCGCCTTGACCTTCACCACCGTACACGTCGCGTTTAACTTGTTGGAAACCTCAACCCCCGCGCATTGAAGGGGCAAAACGCCGCACTGCGTGATGCGCGTGCTGCCGAAGGAAAGGGGCACTCCGTCAAATTTTTGATTTGCGTTTCCCTCATCCTCGCCGCTTGAGGTAGAGTCGTCCCCACGCGCGAAGGACGCCATCGTGAAGAACGAACGGTCGTGCGGAACCCTTCACACGTTTCACGTTTCGCCAGGCCTCACCAGCGCGCAACGGTCACCCACCGCGTACGTCGGAAACGCCGCGCCGTTCCACACCGCGACGTGTGAACGCAATCGTACCGCGTTTCCCCAAAACAAATGTCGTGGCGGAAGGCGGCGATGGTCCCTTGAACCGGAGCGTCACGTCGCCAACACACACGGTGAGCAGGTGCCCAAAAACCGGTCCCACCCGACGCCACCGAAACAAGCGTCCTCGAGCCACAGGTCGATCGACCTCGAACCGTCAGGAAGGAGCGCCGCGTCGGCCACGCGGGTCGTTTGACGACGAGATGAGGTTGCCGCCCTGAAAAAGCGAACTTTTGTCGAAAATTGGAGATCCCGAGCTCGAGCTTCGACGGGGACAAATGCGAGAAACTTCTGGGGACGGTTTGGTTAACCGTCCTCGGGCCGAGGTAAGTGGGCAAACAGTCTTCAGCCTTTCATCACCCCACATGTTTAACTTGTTGAACGCTTAGTATCCTATCCCCGTCAGGGCGTCAGCACCATATCGACCGTCACTCACCGACGCGCTTGCCCTCTCGCCGTCCTGAAAAGCCACACCCGATGGTTGTTTCCCGAACCACGCGCGCTGCGTTGTTCTTCGCGCTAATCGGCCTCGCCTCCGCCGCGGCGAGACGTGCACCGCGCAGTCCGATTGCTTAAACACGGAAGTGTGTCAATGCGTCGCGGCAAGTCACACGACGACGCTCAGCACCACGAACACCACGGACGCAAGCCCCGGGCACCGATTCCGCACGCCCGTTGTCAACGCGATTGACACCACCAAGATGGTCGCCGCGGCGGCGTACGGCGCGTTCTTCGCACCCGTCACCGTGGACGCGGCGACGACGTGCACGTGCTTTGACATCACCGCCTCCATCTCACAGGCGTTGACGAGCGTGAAGTTGGAACCGCAGACCCCGATTCAGGCCATCACTACTTCCTCATCGAAACGCCGAAGAAGACGCCTTCTTGGATACGCCTTCGATGACGTATTGGAACGCAAGGTGATTGAAGACCCGACCTCGACGCTGTTTGCGTTCCCGAACAACATCCTGTGCGCCATCACGGAAGCGTCTGGTTTCTTCGGCGCCTTCGGGGGCTGGAACACCGTGCTCGGCAACGAAGGGAAGACCATAAAGTCCACGATATCCGTCGCGAACTGCCCGTGGGAAAGTAGCATCCCGCCTGAGCAGGTATGGGTGGCGCAGCCTTCGTACCAACAGAAGTACGTCGTGGACGGTGACACGACGAGCTCGGCGTATATCTACGCGTCCATCGACGTCTGGGCGACGCGAAAAGGAGTGCAAGACGCCAACACACTGGACATCAAAGGAAGGGTGACTCTTTCCTTCGTCGCCCCGTCCGACGGCAGTCTGAAGCTTAAAGACCTGGAGTTCCAGTTCGACGCGCCGTCGCAAACCAGTGGGGCGGAGTCGCACGTCGGGTTCATCAAGAAAAGCGTTACGTACGACGCGGACGATTGGACCACCGCGACTGCCACGGCGGAGTCCATCGCGTACTACCACAAGTGGTCCTTCCTCGCCGGGAGCCTGACAGACATCGTGGACGCTGCGATTATTTCCAAGGATCTAACTTCCGGAATCACGGACGCGCGGGGCAGTTACCTGGATGTCGACAACAGTGTGACGGTGAGCGACATGACGCTTCGGGACGACGGCAAGTACGTGTCCATCAGCGACGGACAAACCGTTTGTTTGGACAAGCAGATCTCGTTTGAAACCGGGTACCAGTACCGAGTGTACGACCTCGTGACAGGCACGGAGGTTTCCGTGACCGACAGGGAGTATGCCATGGCAATTGCGTTGCCCGCCGGCGCGACGGTTACTGATTACAACGGTAACGCGGTCACGCCGACCGGCAATTTCTTCTCCGACACCAACCGAAACGTCGGCTCCGGATTCGGGTGCCGCTCCACGTCGACGCGCGTGGTGAGTATCACATACGATAACTGCTATGGTGGGTATTTCATGCTGTACCGAATTCCCGACGGCTCAAACGCCACGCTCACCAAGTCCGACGGGAGCGGGACGCACCACGGTAAGACGTACAAAATCAAATCCGTCTCGGGGAAAACGGTTATTCCCGCCGCCGCGAGCGCCAGCGCGTGCGCCGGCACCACGCTCGTCGCCGCCGCGGCGCTGACCGTTCCGTTAGGCACACAGTGGACCTCGACGATCGCGACGGACGTAGGCGCGCCGCCGACCGTGAACCCCACGATTACCCTGCTGTACGGCGTAGCGCAGTGAGGTATTTAAGCATTAAGCAATCGTGTTTGCGTACTTGAGCAATCGTATTGAAAGTATTAATACACCTGTTCCCAGTACGCGGCCGCGTTTACGCCCGAACCGGTTCCGACGCGCGTCGCGCAAGGAAGAAGAAAGACCGAAGAATCGATTCAAGGATCATACCAGGTACTTACGTAATTTATTACTACTTTTTTCTTCAATCGAACGTTCTACTCTTCGCGTCTCGTTCGGGTCCCCGCGCCAACCAAACCGGCCACGCCGTGCGCCACCAGACTTCGTATATGGACAATTACCCACCACATCATATTCGCCAAAGGTTTCACGCAAAACACACCACCACGTTTCACAGTTGTTAAACGCACGAACACCCACCCCGTTGTCCGACAGAGAGCTGGCAAACAAATAAGAACACACCCACTCGTCGCGGTTAAAATCGCCACGCTCAGCGCGAACGCGGCGTACGCGAACCGGAGAGCGGTCGTCGTCGTGTCATTCGTCGTCGTCGTGATGGGTGTATCCAGGTTACGGGTGTTCTGACTGCTTGCCCCCCCAACCTTCCCGCGTTGAAAAAACGACAGCGCGCGGAACTGCTTCAGTGCTTTAACGCCCACGAACCGGCCGGCGGTGCCTTTTCCGGTGGCACCCTTTCCAGTGTTCGATGACGACTCGGCGTCTTCCGTCGCGCGAGACGCTTTCTCCGACTGCTTAGCTTCATTTCCACAAGCAGACTGTTCAGCTTCATTTCCACAAGCAGACTGTTCAGCGTGATTTCCACAAGCAGACTGTTCAGCGTGATTTCCACGAGCAGACTGTGCCGCGGAATTTCCATAAGCAGACTGTGCGTCTGCATTTCCACAAGCAGACTGTTCGCCAATACGTTTCCCCAACAACGCCGCCGCCGTGTCCAGCTCCGCGAACACGCAAAGCGCGTGCGCCGCGAGCGTTGCGGCGGTGACTAACAACCCACCCGCGCTCAGGATTCGCGCCCAGAAAAAACCACGCACCACCGCTTTCTCCAGAACAATTATCCTAAGTTCCGCTATACGTAACTTACCCTCCACCGCGTTTTTCGTGATTCGTATTTCGTCTCCGCAGCCGCGCGCGTCTTTTTCAATCGCTTCGACTCGCTCGCGTTCGACGTTCAGAGCACCAGAGGCGTTCGCAACGAACGCGCCAAACTCCTCCATCTCCTTTGCTAACTCGTCGAACCGCTCCGCGACGTTTTGATTGGACGCCTCGACATAACGGTCGAACATTGACTGGTTAAGCTCCAGGGCTTTTATTTTCTTGGCCATGATGGAAAACACGTTTTCGTGCAACGCCGCGGGGGGGGGGTAACCTTCATATTTTCCGTTGCCTTCTCCTTTTCCTGGAACACCAAAGGGCGTCGAGGTAGTAACGACGTGCGCCGAGGTACCTGCCGGTTTGGGGTCATGCGCGCTACCTGGTGTTGGTTCCGTGGCGGGGCTGCCCGGGGTGTTAGTCGTGGGGCTAGGATCCGGGTTCTTCGCGCTAGTAACCGACGATGCGGTCGGAATCGGAATCTGGGCGGTTTCGTCCGCGACGGCGAGCGTTTCGTCCGCTTCGCCGTCGCGTTCGGACGCGGCCGCGTGGGTAATCAGTGGGGATAAAACACGCCCGTCCTCCAAAGAGTCTCTTGTCCTTGTCCATGTTGCCGTGTTCGGCGCCATTGACGCAACTTCCGTGCCGTCTTCCTTGGCACCAGTGGGAACCTCAGGGTCGGTCGGGGTAGGGACGGGAGTATGGAGCGGCTCCGGGTTCCGTGCATCGCCGACGTCGCGCGTGACGGCGTTTTCCACGCCGTCGCCGTCGCCAATACTCAAAGTTGCATCAGAGGTAACTTCCACCGAGTGGCGCGTGTCTTCCTTCATTTCCGTCTCCGTATCAGTCTCAACATCGGTACCAGCACTTCCAGACTCCAACTCCGCCGCCAACTCCGCCTGCTCCTTTTCCCTCAAAACCGCGTCATCCGCGTCCCGCAGGATCTCCTCAACCTCCCGCGCCTCGGCGTCGATCGCCTCCATCTCTTCTTTCAGCACGTGCGTCGCGTCCTTGCCGTGCACTCGTAACAGGGACAGGGTGCAGAAGTGGAAACTGCCGTAGTGGGAAAGCAACTCTATTCGTAAGTGTTTACTCCAGGTCCCTTGCCCGGGAAGCACGAACGTTTGCGCGTGCATCCCCGGCTCCGCTTTGCCTCGGCCCAGCAACCGCCAGCCGTTTGCTTCGGCGTCCGCCGCCCCGGGGGTGCCCCACACTTCAAAGTTTTCAGGCGCCGCGCTATGGAACTCGAAGTTCGCTAGCGTCACCGCGGTCACCGCAACTTCCTGCGAAAGCTCCACTGTGACGAACCGGCCGTTTTTCGCGGCACACGGCGTGAGGTAGTACGAATCCTTGTTCTCCTTCAACACCGAGGAACTCGATTTCGACTCGGGGTTGGAGTGCACGACCTTGGCGCCGTTCGCGGCGGAGGCGTAGTTGTACTCGTTTTTGTACGTCTCGTACACGTGTTTTGAGGAAGGAGTGACGACCACGTGGTACGGGTCATCAGGGTCATCCGTCTCGGTGACGTCGTCTTCCTCACGCGTACCGATCTTGTCCGACAAACTCTCTCCACTACTCGGCGTGGACACCGGTTCCGCCGGTTCCGCGGAAGTGCCCGGAACTTCCGACAAAAACCGCTGTACCTCCTCGTCACTCGCCACAACCGATTCTGGTGTGTCCGTGCCGTGACCAACACCTTCCATGGCGGCCTCGGCGGCGCGCGTCGCGTTTTTCGAAATTTGTGCCGGCACAAACCCGCCGTAGTCAAACCTTCCCTCCGCAAACCCGGAGGTTGGCACGGGCGTGGGCAACACGGAGGGCTCGCCGTGGTCAAAAGCGCGTGCCGCCGATTCGTCGTGCGTGCCGATTCGTGTCTCACGCGAAGCTGGTTCCGACGAGGCGCGCTCGTCCGAGCCGGAAAAACCGGCGTCGCCAATCAGATTCGCGGGCGTAGGCGTGGGCTTCCCAAGTGACCCCGCCGGTAGTTTGCGTGTTTCCGTCTCCGTCCCGGAGGTTCTGTCACCCCGCGTTTCGTCCAGAAGTGGATCAGAAGCAGGCGTGGGAACCGGTTCGCCCGGCGACGTTTCGGTCGTGTCTCGTTCCGCCTCGTTCGCCGCCGCCGGCGAATGAGGTGTTTTCTCCTCCGCTTTCGGAACGGGTTCAGAAACCACCGCACCACCACCAACCTTGTTCTCTTCATCCCTCTTGTTGCCCTTCCTGCTCTCCTGCAGCTTTTCCTTCTTAGCGTCCCGAGCGCCATCCACCTTTGCTTGTAAATCTGACTTGAAATCCCGCAGCGACGGGATCTTCTTTTCCTTTTTCTTCGCAGCCGCTAAACTCGCTTTGCGTTCTGACTCCACCTGTTCCGCCGTTTCCTGTGCCACGCGCGCGGCTTCCAACGCGTCCGTGACGCACGTTTTGTTGGCGGTGCGTGTGACGCTTGTTTGGCGCAACACGTGCAGGTCGAACTGCTCGAACACGCCGTGAAAAGCGCACGTCGTTGCGGACGTGGCGTCGACCGTAGGATCGAGGGAATCGGCTTTGACGGAATCGGCCTTGCGTTGCGACGGCTGCGCATCTGCGCGAGACGAGCTCTGGTCCTCCACCGGCGCGGACAAAGAGTGTGTGTCCGGCACTCCTGTGTTCACATATGACCCATCAGCTGTAGTATGCGCGGTGACGGGCACAGACGTCGCGCCGGGTGACCCATCATGAGCCCCGTCCGAGACATCATGAAGAGCGGCCCCGCTTGCCGCCTCCCCCGCGAGCACGGCACTCGTCGCAGACTGCACCACCGCCAGCGTTAGCGCGACGCGCCTAACCACTCCCAGAAACCCCAACCGCCCGGGTACCCGCCGCCCGCGCCTAAGGCCGCCCATCCGGGACGACCCGACGGCCAGGGCGCCTCCGACCGGTCCGTGGAGGTCGGGCGCGGCCGGTCTGGTCACCGAGGTCAGAGGATTCTCGGAAAAGGCCGTATAACCAAATCTCGTCTTTCAGATCCTCAGTCACAGAGCAGAGTCGCTGTCCAGCTCTGTCCCTTGGGTCGAACAGCCACCGCCGACTTCGCCGGGCCCCGCGGTCGCCAGTCGCGGCCTGATACGCACATGCCTTTACCCACTGACGTCTCGCTTCTGGCCGGTTCCGACGATGACGAGGGTGATGATGAGAACGTCGCGTGCTTCAATGAAACTCCTCAACCGACGCGAGTCTCGTCCAACTTCGCGCACGCGCGCGAAACCGAGCTGGACGCGGTCATCGCCAGCATTAACGGACGTAAACCCACGGACCAGTCGTTACTGGAACATGAGGAGCGAAGCGCACGCGGGGCGAGGACGAAGCTTGAGCTGCAACTGCACGTCCACTCCTTGAAGCGAAACGAATCGGTGGAGCTCCCAACCGATTTCGACGCCGACGCGCGCTCGGCGGCGACCGCGGCGCGAATGAAAAAGGAAACAGACGCGGTTGCTTTGTTGCAGAAAAGAAGTGACGACGCCTCCGCCAAAACTCAAAACAACGCCCTTTCCCAGGCACAAGCCTACGCGCTGGGAAAGGGTGTTACACAAATGCGTCACGAGCTACGCGTGAGTGGAACGATATCGCCGCCGTGTCGCGGCGATGAGACCGTGGAAAACGGAGACGGCGATTGCGATGAATATTCAGACGCAGACGACGAGTTGTTAACCACGTCTGGTTTGGATTCCAGTCTCGAGAGGTTCAGGGTGGACGTGGGGGAGATCGTGGCGGCGTCTTGGAGAGATGGAAGAGATGGAGGCGCTGTTTTGAAATCGGGCGAATCAAATGAAGAATTCCACGATCCGTTTGCGATTGATACTAAACGACTCGCCGCGATCGACGCGGAAATCGGGGCGCTCTCTTTAGGTATGGGTCACGACGCCGTGGAAAAAGAAGCCAGGGAAGCTGACGAGTCACGTTTCACGGGCGAGGATGACTTCCTGAGTTGTTTCGGTAAATTAGACGACGTGGACGCGCGGTTAAGGCGACTGAAAACAGAATTGTAGTTCTCCGGGAGTTTAGTAGTAGCGGTACCGTGACGGTTGTAACTAAGGTTAACGGTTTAGCGGTCGTTATAGCAGTGCGCATAGGGTATGACACGCCTTGAAGGTATTGTATTAGTGGCGATGTACCGTACTAGTGGCGATATCAAACCGTATTGTTGGCGATAGCAAGTATCCGTGGCGATACCAAACCGTATTAGTGGCGATACACCAAACCCTCCTAAAACGTCTTCCCCATCTGCCCCCTCGCTTCCCCGGCTTGTTCGTTAAACATGAGGCCTTTGTCTAGTACGTATCCCACCTGGTGCGGCTTTAGGGTTAGGTATTTACCTATCGGTAGCTCCGAGGGCATTCTTAATCCCCCCACCCTGACGCGTTTAAGTTTCTTCACCCCCACCCCCGCGCTGGCGCAAATCGTCCGCACTTCTTTGTTCCGGCCGTCAATCACCTCCACCACTATCCGGTTCGCGGGGCCGCCGTCCCGGGCGTTTTCCAGGGATTCGACTTTCGAGGGAACGACTTTCTTACCGTCAACCACGGTGCCGCCGGCCATGTCTTTGATCTGCAGCTTCGTCGGCCGCGCGTTCGCGGTGACGACGTACGACTTAACAATGCTGCTACTCGGGTGCGCCACCCTTTGACACCACTGCCCGTCCGTGGTGACCAGTAACAAACCGGTGGTGTTCACGTCAAGCCGGCCCACCGTGAACAGTCGCGGAGGCAATTTGCCAGGGTGTTTCTTGCGCCAACTCGACTTGTAGTCGTCGAAAAGGTCCATCACCAGCTTGTCCCCGCCGGTTTGCGACGAGGTGAATTTTGTGCTCGTGCCGTGTGACACCGTGCTTGACCCTTTATTACTGCACAAGTACCCTTTGGGTTTGTTCAGCATGAAATACACGTGCGTGTTGTCAGTGCCTAACCCGCCATCTAAAACTTTTCCATCAACACTAATGACGTCGTTTTTCTGATTCACCAAGTACTGCGGGGTCTCAATCGTCACGCCGTTCACGCTGACTCGGCCGGCGAAAATAATCTCCTCGCTTCCCCGCCTCGATGCGATGCCCAGCTGCGCTAGCGCTTTGGAAAGCCGCATGCCTTCCTCTCCCTTTAACTTCAGCTCCTTCGGCGTCAACGAGTCCTCGCCCGTGAATCGTTTTTTTATCTGCCTCGGACCGACGCGTTTCGGGGTGGGGGGGGGCACCTCTCTCGGCGCATCAGGAAGGAAGCCTCCACCTCCTGTTTCGGAAGATGACGAAGAGGCGCTGACACTAACGCCTCGGAGACTCATCACGGTACCCACACGTGTCGGCTGGCTAACCCAAGGGACGTGTGACGCCCATTGCGTTGATGGGCGCCGCGGTGAACTCGACGAAAGTTTTGAGGGAACGCCCGGTTTTCCATCGGATGCCCTTCGGCCCAACGCCAGCCCCAGCCGCGACGCGAAAACCGTGGCCCTCGCCATCGCCGCACCTTTCATGAGAAACGCCGTCGCACTCGGCAGGCGCAGGGGCAGGCCGAGCGCGGTGAGTTGTGGCGAGGAGGCCGTGCGAGCTGGGGTGACCCGTTGAGTTGAATTGAAATTCATCTTCGAAGAAAAGAAGTGCCGCCGCCGCCGCGCGCTGATTTTTCTGCACCGCTTCGCAGATTTACCGCCGAGTCCCGCCACTGTTTCGTCGCGCCGCATGACGAAGCTGGTGAACCGCGGCGGGTCGGGTTCCGTTCGCGGCGCCTTCAAGGTTGGCGGCCGCGGGGACAAGGGCGGCCGGGGCGGTGGCCGAGGCGACAGGGGCGGCGGCAAGCCAGGCAACACAGCCGGTGGTGGCGTTGGAAAAAAATCGCAACCGGAAAGACAAGGCGCTTCGTCGGGGTGGAAAGATGAATTCCGAGACGCGTTTAAGTGGAAAGGACGGAGTGGCAAGGCGGTGAGGCAACGGACGCAACCGATACACCCGGCGATGAAGCCGCTTCCGAAAGGCAGAGAGTTGACTAAGGACGAGATTACTAAACTGCTTCACCCGGTTTTGCAGCCGGTACGGGCGAAGTACGGCGGACAGGGATTCGCGCGGCCGTCGACGTTTATCGACATCAGTTCAGACGACATCGGCGCGGCTATCAAGGAACTGTACGACGAACGCATCGACGGTTTCTCCGGGAAGTCGTACACGAAACTTGGGAACAAGCAGGATATGATGGAGTGGCGGCGGCTGTTGAAGGAGAAGGTGGAGCGGGACGGGACGGCGGTGGTGCGACGGAAGAAGAAGGAGGAAGTAGATATGGATGGGGAGGGGATTGATAAAAATATGAGTGAAGCGTGGCGAGGCGAAACGACAACGCCCTCGTGCGGAAACCTTTCGCGAAAACAGAAGAAAAAAGCCGCGCAGATGGGTTTAACACAAGACGCGATGTTCGCGTTGCAAACGAGCAAGGTGCGAATTGTGGTGGACGAGGGCGCGCGAAACAACGCGATAGAGGCGTACCGAGCGCAGCAAAGAAAGCTGAATAAAGGGCAAAGGATTCGATGATTTTTTTATGCAACTCAAATGTAATTCAGCTCGTACTCGGTTCACCGGCTCTCCAAAAATACCTCTGCACCTCATCACCGGCTCACCACGCCTTCCTTGCCGTTTCGCCATGCTTTGGTTGATACCTTGACCCCCGTTGCGACGACGTTGAAGAAAACGCCAAACAGAAAAAACGCCCCAAACAACTCGGCGTCTATGACCGGGATTCCGGTTTCGGTGGAGAGTTGCGTTAGCGGTCCTAACCCGCCCGTGACGGAGTCGCCCATCACCGCCAGCGCGAACCCCACCATGGCGAGCCGGCCGTTGAACAGCTCGTACGGCGATTGTTCCCGCACCTGTTCCTTGAGCGCGCGTTTGAATTCCTCCACCGTGGTATCCACCCGGTTAACTAAACTCGCCGCGTCTTCGCGCTTTTGTTTTTTCGAACGGTACTTAGTCGAAGGGTTCCCCAACCCGTTTTGCACCGCAAGCAGGAAACAAGCGGCTAAGCAAACCCACACCAGCATCACGGATTCGACGTATATCCCACCCACCGCCAGCGCGTCCTGCGCCACGCTGACCGGGTTGATGTGTGTGAAAAGGTACGTCTCCTCATCCCTAAGTTGCTCCAGCGGGCCTTTGCCCGAGGTCAGCAATTCGCCCACCGTGGTGAAGAAAAATCCGAGCATCGCGGCCCTGCCCAGACGTTGTTCCAACGCTTTCGTCTCCTCCGTGACCAGCCGTCCGTTGCCGGTGCTGCTGAACAGGTTGAACGGGTCGAAGTCGTCGCGGGTGCTGTTGCCGTCGTCCTTTGTCGCGCGAAGGAGACGCGTGCCTTTGGACCCTCCGGTTTGGCGACAAGGCACGCGAAGTATCCTCTTGTCCAAAACTACTCGACGCTTCGTCGCGAACACGTTTGTGGATGACGTCGTGGCGTGGCACGCGGAGGAGGCGCGGGTTTCCGAGGCGCGGCATCGTAACGGCACTAGGTGGTTCGCACGCATGCACATACCCAACGGGGCGGTCAGGGATGCCATGTTTGGTCGAGTTACTCGGGGTGATGCGGCGTGCGGGCGACGCGCGGTGTGCGACGCGTCCCTTTACGAAAAGCACTTTCTACGCGCAAAGGCAGTGGACCACAAAAAGTGCGAAAAGACGTTGAAGAGCTCTTCTTTCAGGCGTCCACGTCACCACCGAGACTGCAAATGCCAGCACACACTCGTGGACGAGACGACAGGTGGACAGCGAGGATAAAAACCAAGGCGTCCTGCTGCCACCCTCATCACTTCGCACGACGCACTTCCTTTCCGGTTGTCTTGTCGTCGCCCCCGAGACACACACATAGCCCGATGTCCGCCACTACCCTCGGCTCGGCGTTGGTGCCCCGCGTCGCGGCGCGCGCGGGCGTTCGCGCCAAGACGCCCGTCGCGGTGGCGAGCCGACCGATGGTGGCCAAATTCCAAAAGCTTTCGTCGGCGCGCTTCGCGTCCCGCGCGTCCCGAAGAGGCCAACACTTGACTCTCCGCGCGTCCGACGAAAACGCCTCAGAGACCACCGCCCCGATGGTTACCCCCCCCGCAGCAGGGGCGGCGCTTGCCCCCCCCCCAGCCGGTTTCGCCAGGATCTGCGCGTTCGAGGATTTACCAAGAGGCGACCGCAAAAAAGTGGACGCCTTGGGTAAAGCGATCTTGTTGTTCTGGTACAAAGACACGGTGTGTTGTATTGAAGGCCGGAGTCCCGCGGAGGGTGCGTTTTCGGAGGGCTTCGGTAAAGCTAGGCTGACTCAGGATGGGTGCATTACGTGTCCCGGCACGCAATCCACGTTCGATTTGAAAACCGGCGAGATCAAATCCTGGTTCCCGGACAACCCGTTTCTGCGAAGGCTCACTCCGATTGAAACGTGCCGGCCCATGGAGGTGTTCCCAGTGTTGGTACGTGGTGACGGGATTTTCGTTGATGTCAAGAACGGCTCACTCGGGCCGGACTTCCGAGCCGCCACCACTTCCGGGGGCAGCGACACTTCTTTAGAGAACAACAACGTGTACGCCGTTGAGCCCAAGATGTACGTGCAAGGATTGAACGGGGAGCAGGTGTTGGTGCAGGACGGCATCGACAGCAAGCCGCAAAGCGAGAAGATGGACCCGGGGGCGGTGGCTATTTCCATCGCGGGGGTCGCGGCGCTGGCGCTTGGGGGGAGCGCCACGCTCGTGTTTTACGAAAACTACGTAGCGTTGGGGTTGTTCTGGCTAGTAGGGTTCGGTTTGGCGGCACAGAAGAGCCTGGAGATCACGGGGGCGCTTGATGATGACGACGCGTGAGAGGTGCCCACGCGGTTACCTTAGAAAAAATACCGTCAAAAACAAGAACAAGGAAAGGGACTTGGAAGCGTGGAACACGAATAGGAGCGATGCGGTCAACGGAGGGGAAAAAGTTTGAATATTTCAACTCGCGCTTCGGATCACGTAGTGGCTCGGATGCCTCGTAGCCTTACTTTGTTGAAATAGAATATAGTCTCTGTTTACTCGCCGATGCCGAAGTAGCCGCGAATCGTGAACGGCTCTTGCTTGATGTCGGGCTCTTGTTTGATCTCCGGCTCTTGTTTGATCTCCGGCGAAACCGACGGCTCAGAGCGGGCTAAATTACACGCCGCGCAGAAGCGTTTCACCTTCCCGTGGGGACAGGGGTTGCACGCTGCGCAGTCGTATTTGAGCTTGCCGTGTGGGCAGGGGGTGCACTTCACGCACATGCTTTTCCGCTTGCCGTGGGGACAGGGGTTGCACGTCGCGCAGTCCCTTTTCAACTTGCCGTGAGGGCAGGGGTTGCACTCCGCGCACATGTTTTTCTGCTTGCCGTGGGGACTGGGGTTGCACTCCGTGCACATGCTTTTCCGCCTGCCGTGCGGGCAAGGGTTGTAGTCCGCGCAGGCACTTTTCACCTTCCCGTGGGGACAGGGGTTGCACTCCGCACAGTTCCTATGCAGCCTCCCGTGAGTGCAACCGACGCACTTCACGCAGCTCCTTCTCACCCTCCCGTGGAGACAAGGGCTGCATACTGCGCACAGGCGTTTCTCCTTCCCGTGAAGCATCGTTTGTTTCCCATGGCTCGCGCACGATGACCACCTGCTTCGCATCGCATGCCGCGACGTGCGTTGTGCTGGGAAGAGACGAGGCCTCGCTTGTAGTCGTGGCTTTTTTCGACGAAGCGAAGAAGCTGAAAAGGGGTATTGCCGAGGTGTTACACACGATGTCACGATCTCGGTGGCGCGCCAGAACATGACGCGCGTCACCATGCAGGGTGAGCGCGTGCCCCTGCTCGCTCGCGAGGGGACGCCCGCGCGGCTCGTGCACGTGCGGGATGAGTCTGTGGCGAAAACCACGCGGTGGTCGAGGCTCGCGATGATGGCCACGGGCGCGGTCGCGTTGGTCGGCGTTGTTGGTCACGCCACCGGCGGGTTACGCAGCGCCAGAAGTGAGAATCATCTGGGCCTAGGCCCGTCCACGGTGCCGTACAATGACCAGTACAAAGGCCCGTTGTTCATCCACATCCCGAAAAACGGCGGCACCGCGATCGAGCTCCTGGCCGCGTACAACGGCGTGAGGTACGTCTCTGGGGGACACAAGGAGGGGCTCTTCCAAGAATCTGAAGTTTTTTTTTGCCGAACGTTGTCTTGGACGAACCAACACCGACCCCGACCGCACCGCCCGTTCGCCAAAACGCCCCCCCGCGCATCATCCACACACGGTCGCACCCCAAAGTCGATCATTCCATCAAACACGCGTGTGACGGTCCTCACGACGCGAGCGTGCCCGACCGGAGACCCGGACACGAACCACCCAGACCTCGTGGCTCTGATTTGTTTTTCAATCCCCAAAGTTTACCACCAAAAATCCAACCTTACCTTACCACCAACCCCCAACAGACTCGGCATGTGCGCCGCCACCAACCGCGGGAACTTCGAGTTCGATTTCGGGTATTCCACGGTCCCTGGGTTGAGCTGTAATGTTTGGCACCGCCCGCCGTTGCCGCCGGCGTTTAAAGGAACCAACGGGGAGGTAAAAAGAGGCGTGCTCGCGAATTCCTTCTGCGTGAGCCGCAACCCGTTCGACCGCCTGGCGAGCCAGTACCGGTACCGGTCCGGGATTGACTCAACGCACGCGCCGCCTGGTACATGTGTTGGGTTCAGCGACTTTCTGGATGAACACTTAGATGACATGGCAAGCAACGCGTTACTGGCGTGCCTTCGCAAAGGCGCCGTCGCGCCGGAGGAGTGTCAGTATCACATCCGCGCGCGGTTGACGCGCGAGAACAAGGTACGCACATCACAAGTGCCCTGTTTACCGCCCCTGGTCGACTACAGTACTGGTAACGTCTACCAGTACTCGCAACTGTTACGAGTACAAAACTACAGTACACCCATACTCAAGACTCGGGACTGACACTTTTCGTTCACAATCACAAGCTCACCTTGGACGAAATCGACGACGCGTCGACGTACGGGAAAGAGGACTGTCATTTCCTGCCGCAAACCATGTACACGCGGAGTTGCGAGACTGTTTTCAAGTTAGAGGAGTACGACGAAACCGTGGCGCCGTTTCTGGAGCGGGCGCTTTCGTTGTCGCCCGGCGCGGCGGCGAGCGGGAACGATCACGTCGACGAAGCTCTCGGCGGTAACGCAAACAGAGCGCTGCTGAGCGACGACGCGTGGCAGCACGACACCGCGAACGCCAAGGATGCCTGGACCAAGGCGCACGAACCCGGAGTTGTGGCAGTTGAGGAAAAAGAGCTTGAAAAAGATGATGCCTCCTCGGATGCGCAAAAGGCGCTTGCGTACCTCACCACCGGCGACCCGAACGCTCGCGCGGCGCGGGAGGATGTGGAGGTTAAGAAGGCTATGGCCGGTACGGGCGGCATCCTAAGCGCGGCTTGGGCGCAAAACCTGGACGCGAAGGACAAACCAGCTGAGATTGATGACCGTGACGATGCGCACTTGGAGGATGGGTTCGAGGCCACGGTGGAGGATGTCGAGCCCGCGAAGACCCGCGAAGAGCCGTCTGGGCACGCTTCTTCGCACTCCAGGCACTCGTCACACGAGGCGAGCGGTAAGTCGTCGAGCGTTAAGGCCTCGAGCCACGCGAAGGCGTCTTCGTCGCACTCCATCCACTCGAGTACCTCAAGCGGGCACTCGGAACACTCGAGCCACCACGCATCTTCGAAACCGGAGTCGCACAACACGCACCGCGGCACCAAGCCGCCCGAAGCGAAGACTGGAAAGAAGGAGTCCTCTTCGAAGGAGTCCTCGAAGCAGTCTTCGGAGCAGTCCTCCCGCCACAAGAAGGAAGCCTCCTCGAGCAAACCGGTCTCTTCCTCGAAACCGCACCGCGCGAAGTCAACGAAGAAAACTCCCGCTCCCGTCGGTTGCACGTGGGCGGACGTGCGCCCCACGACTTTACAAAGAGTCATCGACGCGTACAAATCAGACTTCGAGGAGCTCGGGTACGCGGCGGCGCCGCCTGACGGGTCGCTGGATTTCGGAAACGACCACCGCGAAAGCGCTTTCCTCGGCGCGGCGTCCTCGGAACACAGAGACGCGCCGAATGTGTTCCCTGGCGCGCGACGGGCGTTCGTCAAGCAGCATCTGCCCGCTGACGGCGGCCTTCAGTCCCTGGACGACGCCGTGGCGGCGATGGGTGACTGGGACTGGGACGCGGCGAGTGAAATCGGCCCGAGTTCGGGGTGGGACTGGTCCCCGAACTCGAACTACGACTACACCCCGCACGCGAAGTCGCCGCCGCCGCCGCCTTTCCCGCCGACGGAACCGTCGACGCCGCCCACCCCGGCGTCGCCGCCCGCGCCGCCGAACCCCTCCCCGCCGCCCGCCACGCCGTCCGTCCCCCAACTGGCGGTCACCGCGATTACCTACTGCGGCGACGACGGCGGTCAGGAAAACGCCCCTCCCTGCGCCTGCCCGGGAGGCGCGATCATCTACGCGCGCACCAACATGGACAGCGGGCACTCCAAGCTGGACACCGCCGTGATCGCGGGCAAGTTCGTTCGCAACGACTACGCCGTCGACGCCGCCCCCGAGGAGTGGACCAAAACCTTCACAAGCGAAATCTTCCCCGACCCCGCGCCGAACCAACCGAAAGGGTTCTGGTGCGTCCCGCGCGACTGGATCCCGGTGCACACGCCGCCGCCCGAACCAGGCGGCGCGCCGCCCGTGCACGCGGCGCCCGTGGATCTGATCGCGGAAGAAGCGCCTGGCCCGGAGACACCGACGGAAACGCAGCCGGTGCCGGCGCCTACGGAGGTCGAAAACGCGCCTGGCCCGGAGTCCTTCGAAATGTTGACAGAGCCCGAGCGCGAAGCGATGGAAGCGGCGGAGGCTCCCGAGGAGTCCTTCGGCCCGGAACAGCCCGAGCCTAGGGTTGAGACCGCCGCGCAGGCTCCCGAGGAGTCGGCACCTAAGGTTGAGATCGCCGCGCAGGCTCCCGAGGAATCCTTCGGTCCGGAACAGCCCGAGCCTGAAGTGCATGTCGCGGCGGAGTCTCCTGAGGAATCCTTCGGCCCAGCACAGCCCGAGCGTCAAGCTATGGAAGCGGCGGAGTCTCCCGATGCGTCCTTCCGAACCGAAGCCGTTTCCGAAGCGGACGCCCCCGCGCAGGCGACGGTCGCGGCGGAGACGGACGACACCGCCTTGGCGGAGTCGGTCACGGAAGCGGACGCGCCGGGTGTCGTGCAGATTCTCCGCGAAGCCGAGTCCCCGGAGACCGCCGCGGTTTTCGAGGAAGCCTCCGCGCCAGCCGTCGTGCACGCGGCGGACGTGGTGGACAGTGTTGACCAGGAGGCGGAGGCGCCTGCTGATTCTGAAGTGTTCAACAGCGCTGACCAGGAGGCGGAGGCACCTACCGAGGCGGAAGTGTTCAACAGCGCTGATGAGCAGGCGGAGGCACCTACTGAGGCGGCAGTGTTCAACAGCGCTGCGACTACTGAGGTGGAGGCCCCTACTGAGGCGGAAGTAGTCAACAGCGCTGCTTCTACTGAGGCGGAGGCACCTACCGAGGCGGAAGTAGTCAACAGTGCTACAACTGCTGAGGCGGAGGCACCTACTGAGGCCGAGGTGTTTAATAGTGCTTCCCAGGAGGCGGAGGCACCTACTGAGGCGGACGTATTCAACAGCGCCTCGGAGGAGGCGGAGGCACCTACTGAGGCGGACGTATTCAACAGCGCCTCGGAGGAGGCGGAGGCACCTACTGAGGCGGACGTATTCAACAGCGCCTCGGAGGAGGCGGAGGCGCCTGCTGCGCCTGAAGTCCAAGACACGACCACCACGGTCGGTACCTTGGGTGGTACGAACCGAGCCACCCCCAAAAACGCCGCCGCCGCGTCCGTCCAAAACGCGCTTTCCGATAAACGGTTTGACCAAACAATCGCGGACACCTGGGGCGCGGCGGAGGCTTTGTACGCGGATCGGGCGAAACTTTTCGCGCAGGCGGCGGCGGCGAAAGCGGCGACGCGGGTCCGGGAACGCGCGTCGGCGTCGGCCTCTTCCTCTTCCTTGGGTGTCGCGGGTTCGTACGATTTCGAGGAGATCGATACGCCACGTCTTTCCTCTTTAGGGCGAAAGGCGAGCGCTGGAGGTGCTAAGGCGTCTTCGGCTAAGAAGACTTCTTCCTCAACCTCTTTGTCTGTTTCCTCCGAGAAGACCCCTTCGTCTGTTTCCTCCGAGAAGACCCCTTCGTCTGTTTCCTCCGTCGAGTCTGTGTCGGAAACGATTTCCGTTCGCGAGTCTGACACGGCCGGGCTGCTCGCGATTTCCAGGGCGCACGCCATGTGCACCAAGCCCTTGGGCGCCGCGTTTCTAGGCCAGACTGGGTTCGACGAAGTCATCAAAAGAAGGCTGTTCGAGATTCACTGGAAACAAACATCCCAGCTCGCGGCGAGCGCGGGGGAGGCGGCGCGCATCGGGATGATGCCGCGACGAAACGCTCCTTCCAGAAGTCCGCAAGGCGCGGTTCGGAACCCGGAGCGGGCGCGCCTTGTCGGGAATGCACTTCCGCAAACAGACACGGTCGCGCGGTTCGGCACTGACCCTGAGTTGGTCGCTTCGTACAAGCAAGTAGCGAACGCGCTGGAGTTCGCGAAACGCGAAGCGCTTGAAGACGCGAGGGTGGCGAACGCGCGTCCGCGAGTGTTACCCACGGCGGTGGATGCCGACTTTAAAAGCACAAAAAAAGATCAGGAGTCACTTGACAAAACAAACGGGTACGACCCTCTCAGAGCCGGTCGGCCGCGGGACGTTGAGTTTGACGGGTTCGACTACGACGCCATGACGGCCGGGGTTTCGAAGCACGCGGCGTGGGACCCCACCGGGTCGACCAAGTGGCGGTTGGAACACGACGATTACGGAACGGGCGGGGCGAAGCGGTTTGGGAAACGCGCGGACCGGGTGGCGGAGACGCGCGAAGAAACCGTCGCGCGCAAAGCGGGGCAGCTGTACGACTACGAGTCGCCGGCGGACCGAAAGTAAGGGTTTTACGGACAGACATTGAGGGTGGTCACTTTTTATACGAGATACGTAAGTTATGATAACACGGTTACTTTCCGTCCTACGTGCCTACCCGAAGTCTTCGTGCCTAGTCAGTCTCCTACCGCGTTCGCTTCGCGTCCCTCAGCCGCCACGCGCCCGCTAGCAGCGACCCGACGCATGAATGGACGGTGGCGGAAATCGCGCACGGCACCGCGACGAGCGGGTCCACGAAGTGCGCGGTGGCTAGCACCACCCCGAGCGCGCTGTTCTGCATGCCCACCTCGATGGCGACGGTTCGTCGGTCTTTCTCTACGAACCCCATTTTCTTGGAACAAAAATACCCGAACGCGAACCCCAAGGTGTGAAGCGTTACCACGGCTAATAACAGCGCGGGCCCGGCTTCAAGAATGGCGACCGAGGATTTGCCTATTATGGACGCGCATATTAAAGCCACTGTGGCTACGGCGACTAGCGGGCAGAACGGCACCACGAGTTTCACCAAGCCAGGGACGGTTTTCTTCAGCACTAAACCTACGATCACCGGTAACAGAACCACAGACGCGGTGCTTTTCGCCAAACCTATCGCGTCCACTGGTACTAACGTTCCGGCTAAGGTTTTCGTTAAAAGCGGCGTCGCGAAAGACGCCAAGAACGTGCTCGCCGTGGTGAGCACCACAGAAAGCGCGACGTTGGCTTTGCCTAAATAGGTCACTACGTTCGAAGCGGTGCCTCCGGGGCAACACCCCACTAGTATGAGGCCGACCGCCACGGACGGGTGCACCGGGAACACCCTGCCGATCAACAACCCAAGAATCGGCATGATGGTGTACTACGGTTGGTACAGAAAAAGGTCAGTCTCTTCCGTCTCGAGTGTGGGTGTACTTCGTAACGTGTATCAGGGGTTGGGTATAGTAGTGGTACCGGACTTTCAACCTGTACTCCATAAAGAGCAGGTAACATTGGGTATGTGATATATTTGTAAGAGCCGCGAGTACTGGTAAGAGTTACCAGTAGTGCACTTCCTTTTAATGACGGCCGTGGACGTCAAAGAGGCGAGGTAAACAGTGTGCCGCCTGGTTTGGGAAACGCGCTCCGGCCGTACCTGCAACAAAACCCCCAGGGCGATTTGTTTCGGCTTTTTTAGGCTTGCCAAAAAGTCGTCAAACTCCAGGGTTAAACCCATGCCCAACATCGTTAACGCTAACGCGTTGGTGATCATGTCTCCTTTGAACCAAGTAACGCTGGCCGGGCTGGTCATGCCAACGAGCGCGCCAAGAAGCACCCAGAGGGGAAACAAGTTTGTCAACGCGTTGATTGTTTGGATGAACGGAGATACGGTTGGTTCATTTGTTTTAGTCGCTTCCAAGTTTCCATTCGACCGCGATGGTCGCGACGGCGACGTCATCCGGATCGTCTCGCTGAACCTCGGCTTCGGCTGTAGCCTTCCGTCCGCGCCGGACTGGTACGTAAAACTCCCGCTCGACCGGGCCTGTGGTTTCTGTGCGTCACCCCTATCACCCGCGTTGAGTTTATTCGCGGCTTCCTTGGCGCTAACCGTTTTCGTCTTTGGGAGCTTCTCCTTCCACAACTTGTTTGCTTCGGATTGTTCCCCTGAAACCTTCGGCAGGTTCACGTTCCTTGCGGGGGGCGATTGGGGGGTGTTTTCGGTTGGCACCCGCTTCGGTTGCTCCATCTTTGGCGTTTCCTGTTTCGCGACAACCGGTTCGGTACTCGTCGGCGGTAGGGACTCGTATTCGCCTTTCGCCACGACCGGTTCTGAAAACGCGACTGCGGCGGCTTCGACAACGGTTTTCGCCGCCACGGCAAACGCGGTGGCGACAGGTTTCCCAAAATCCTCAGGCGGGTAGGTAAACACCCCGGTGACGTGTCCCCAGTCCGCATCGCCGTATTCGTGCCCATAACCCCACCCGTACCCGAACCCGTACGCGTACCCGTACGCCTTGTCTCGCTTCGCGAATTGCACGACTGATTGACGCGCTATCTTCGAATGCGATTGCCCGAAACGAACGCCGCCGCGAGCGATGACGAGTCGCCTACCGCAAGTTTGCTGCGCCCGACGCACCGGAACGCGGTGGCCGTTACCGGGAACCGCGACGGCGACGCGCGCGGTGACGGAAGCCATGCCGACGTGACGCGGTGAATGGAGCGTGACGGGGTGAATTGGCTGATTACCCATCCAGGTTTTTTTTCGTCCACGTTGAAAAAAACACTTTCGTGAAAACCGAGACACAAGAGATGTCACACGCCCGGTGTGTTCCTTCTTCACGCTTGGTGTTCCCGTCGCCCACGACTCACAAACGTCAACGCGTCGCCCCGCAGGCCGTGCGAGCAGTCGCGATGGCGACCAGCGCCCAAACCCCACACCCACGGCTGGACCCTTCGCGCGTCGTTCTTTTCGTGTGCGACGTCCAGGAGAAATTCGCCCCCGTAATTCACGGCTTCGCGAACTGCGTGTACGTCGCGCAGCTGATGCTTCGTGCGAGCGAGCTGTTGGGGTTCACGGCAATCATCACCGAACAGGTCCCGGATAAGCTGGGAAAAACAGTACACGCGCTGCAGGCGATTATCAAAGACAACGAAGACCACGTCTACGCCAAAACAAAATTCTCGATGGTGAACCCAGAGACTTCCGATCATCTGGACAGCTTGGAAGAGGTAATAGCAAAACCTCAAGCCCTGCTGTGCGGCCTCGAGACGCACGTGTGCGTTTCTCAAACAGCGTTTGACTTGCTGGAACGCGGGTGGGAGGTTTTTATCCTGGTGGACGGCGTGAGCAGCCAGCGAACCGGCGACAGGTCGGTGGCGTTGCGTAGAATGGAAAACGCCGGGTGCGTTTTAACAACAAGCGAAGCCGCGTTGTTCGAGCTCGTCGGGGACGCGCGGCACGACAAATTCAGGGACGTTTCGAAGCTAGTAAGAGAGCCGCGACCGGAAGTTCCGTTACCCGTTCCTTGAGTCCGGGGAGTAATATAAGTTGCTTGATCACTCACAACGACCCGTCTTTTACACCCGCGCACACACACATCCGTCCGTAAACTCAAAACACGTACTCGTCGTAGATCTTGTCGATGTTCATCCCCCACTTGTTGACGTACTTCTCCAGCATCTCGTCGCTCCCGGTAACCCCGGTGTTCGCCATCTCAATAAGTGAGTCCACAAAGTTCTCCTCGTTCGCGCCTCGGCGGGTCAAACCCTCCTTCGCGATGCGGCACATCTCAATCGCGACGTCCTGTACGGTGCCGTTTCGAAACGGGGTTTGAAGCGCGTCTTTGGCGTGAACCGAAAAAAACGTCAGTCCATTTGTTGGGCGTGTATTGGACGATGTGTGGACAACAGGGAGGGGTAATCGGTATGTGTATTGGACGATGGCCTGGTCAACAGTCACCGGCCATCGGTCGGAACAGGCACCGGCGTTAGAGGTAAAACAGCGTGTCGGGATTTGGGAATCGCGCGAGACGTACATTTAGTGACCGCGGTTCTTAAGTACTCGCGTTCCTCAGCAGTCCAGTCACTCACAAGCGCCTCCGCGTCCGCCAGCGCCTGCGCGTCGTACAACAAACCGACCCACAGCGCGGGCAACGCGCAGATGTTGTTCCTGAGATTGTAAAAAGAAAATGTCAGTCTCGTATGGGCAATCAGGGAGGCGGAATGTGGTGATTGGGAAATACGCACCAGCTCCCGCCGTCCCCGCCGCGCATCTCCATGTACCGCTTCAGCCTGACTTCGGGAAACGCGGTGGTGAGGTGTTGCTCCCTGTGATTGCGACCGAAAAGTGTCAGTCGTGTATTGGGCGATGTATGGACAGACAGTCACCAGCTGAGAGATAAAAACAGTGTTGGGATTTTGGGAAATACAATAACTACGTACCAGTCATCCAGGGTGGGTGTGACTCCCGGAAACTGGGGAAGCTTGCCCTCCATGAAATCCCGCCAGCTCTGCCCGGTAACGTCGACGTACTTTCCTTCTCGGTACACGAAGTACATCGGCACGTCCATGATGTACTCGGCGTACTTTTCGAACCCGAAATCGGGTTCGAACACCCAGGCCAACGTCCCGGTGCGCGCCGCGTCCGTGTCCTCCCATACCTTCGACCGTAGCGACTTCGAGCCTGTGAAGGTCAAACAAAAGGGTCAGTCTTGTGTATCGCGATGTATGGACAAGCAGTCAGGGCAGAGGTAAGACGTCCCTTCGCAGGATGAGTATATCGCGATGTATGGACAACAGTCACCAGCTGAGAGATAAAACAGTGGCCGCTGGATTTGGGAAAGCCCCAAGGCCGTACCTGATGGTTTCCCATCGCAAAACGGCGAGTTCGCGAACAACGCGGTGGCGATGGGTTGCAGCGCCAGGCTCGTCCGAAACTTCCGGATCATGTCCTCCTCATCCTTGAAATCCAGGTTGACCTGAATGGTGCACGTGCGGAACATCATGTCCAGCCCTCTGGTGCCCACGGTGGGCATGTATTTCTTCATCACCTTGTACCGGCCTTTGGGCATAACGGGGGTGTCCTCGACGCTCCATTTAGGCTGGAACCCCACGCCCAAAAACGCAACGCCCAGCTCCTTACACACGGTTTTGACTTGGTACAAATGCGAATGGACCTCGGCACAGGTCTGGTGCAGATTCACCAACGGTGCGCCTGACAGTTCGAATTGCCCGCCAGGTTCCAAGGTCACGGACTGCCCGTCCTTCAAAGCGCCTATGATGAACTCGCCCTCCATCATCGGCGCCCAGTCGAAACGGTCCACGAGCGCCTGCAGAAGCTTCTGGACGTGCGCTTCGTACTCGATGGGCTTTAACGAGCCTAGTTGGAACCCGAATTTTTCGTGCTCGGTGCCGATTCTGTGTGGGGTTTTTAGTTTGGGGAGGGTGGGAGGTCAGGTCAGCGCGCGAGGGATGCGTCGAATTCGACGAATTAGAGCCTCCAAGAACCCCGCACCGACTTTTCCGTCGGAAACGTTCGGAAGCACCCGCCCCATTGGGTGCGTGACACACGCGCGTCCATCGGCTACGCACCTCCAGTTCTCCTTCGGCTTGCACCCCGAAGCGAGGTAATCCACCAGGTCTTTTTTGGTCAGGGGTGGTGCGACGGCCTTGGCCTCCGCCAGCACGGCGACGGCACGCGATGCCGCGCGGCGAAATGGCTCACGGCGGGCCGCCACGTGGGTGGTTCCGCGGCGGGACACATCGCGACCGCGCGAACCGATAAGCGCGGTGGGAACGAAACTCGCGGTCGCAGCGCTGGTCATGTTCGCCAGGACGCGAGGTGGAACCGCCGAGTGCGGATTGTTTGGACGACGGCGAGGGTTGGAGTGACACGAGCAGGCAGCGCGACCGGTGGATTGCTTGGCACGTGCTCACGTCACCCGTCCTTTGCGGTCTCGAAAGTCACGCGAGTCACACGATGGCTCGCTATCACGCGTTTTTGGCGCGCGGATGACGCTGGAAGAGATGAGGCACAGCAGTGCGCAAGAAGGCTAAACAAAACACGATGCACCCCACTTCTCCCCCCTGAAATACAAACACCGAAAAAGGGCGAACCCTGTCAATTGTCGTCGAGACAGCGTCGAGTACCAGAAGAGGTTCTACGGGATGGCGCTTGAGGCGGTGGCGGAAAACGCCACGGAAAGAAACGAGCGCGAGTGATGTTTGAGGTGTTCTTTTTGAATGGTGCGGACAAACCGTGTGTTGTGTACCGATAGCGGGTCTGTGCAATTGTGGAGATATATTTTTCTCCGTAGCATCCTCCAAAACTCTTTTACTTTCGCTCCTCGCGCGGCGCCGCCCACTCCACGCGCAGGATGAGGGAGTCGTACCCGTAGCCGTCAAGTTTGTCAATCGCGCGTTCGCCGTCGTCTTTGTTGACGAAGTTGACAAACGCGAACCCCCTGCTCTCGCCGGTTTCGCGGTTGAACGCGACGTAGATGCGGGTAACCGGTCCGAACGGCCGGAACAGCTCTTGCAGATCCTGTTCCCGCGTGTCTTCGCTGAGGTTCGACACCCGGATGGAGTTCTCCTCGCGTCGGCGGTTCATGGAGTCGCCCATTGACGCCCCCGCGCCAGCCCCGGCGCGCATTGAGGGCGGGACGTACCCGGCCTTGCCCCCAGCAGCGCCATCCGCGCCGCCCTCGCCAGGCATCTTGTCGCCCCCCAGCCCAAGCGTGTTCATAGAAGCCAGATCTTTGTAAGGACACTTGGTGGTCCAGTGGTCCCCTTTCTTGCCGCAAATGCGGCACACCAGCAACGACGTGTTGCCACTGTTCGCCATCGCCGCAAGCGCGTCTCCGCTCTTTTCGGACTCGCTCTTGGGCGTCGCGCGCAACCTTTCAAGCCAAATCTCCTCAATAGAAACCGCGGTCATGCTCTCGTCACCCGTTTTGTACCGCTGCGCGTCCCCGAACTTAACCCAGCTCTTCCTGGCGAGCATGGCTTTGCTCACCTTCTTCGTGGCGATGGACACGCGGGTGCGCTTGGTGGTTTTGACCTGTTGTGTGGGGGGTGGCGAAGGGTGAGGTGTTGAGGGACGAGGTCAGAGGTGATTCAATGCGCATTTTGGAAAAAAAACTCGAATTAACAGAAAAGCACGACTGTTTGCTTTGTGGTCATCTCTGGTGATTTCTTTTAGGGTTGGGACTCGGACACGGCGGATGGCGTCGTCTCCTCTACGTACCTTGCTTCCGTCTTCCTTTTGGCGGTACTCCACGACCGTCTTGACACCGTTCGCGTCGGGTCCGGTGATCTGCGGTTATATGGCGAATGATTGGGGGGGGGGGGAGGTCAGTGGACGTACGATCGGAAGGCGTCGGCGAGGTGGAGAATGATGATTTGCCTTCGGCGACAAAATCTCCTCGGCGGCCCGAGCAGATGTCCGTAACGATCACGCACCTGCGTCGCGGGCAACGCCATTTCGAAGTCCACGCCCTCGTCGTCCAGGTCCGCGGAGTCCCCCCAGCGCATCTTGCCCACCATCTCGGAGTGCGGTGTGTGCCGTCGGCCTCGAGGCGCGCGCGGGGAAAAGACAGAGGCGGCTGGAGCAAGGACTTCTGCCCTTCTCCTCTCGTTGAGAAAACTCGCCAGTCAATGTTCTCTCGAACTGACTGGTTTGATCGGTACAACAAACACAGTTTCGCGGTTTCAAATGGGTCAAGGGTGCTGTTTGACCGAACGGTTTCAGCTGGCGAACGATGACTCGCGAGTGTTAAAACCGAAAAAACATCATATCTCGCGTGCGCCTCGGACGGAGCACGATGGCGTGCTTAAGCATGGCGGGTATGCACGCGGTGGCGCGGATGTCCACGCGTACCGCCTGCACCCGGCGGCCGTTCGAAACGACGCGCGTTTCGCTCCTCGACGCCCGCGAAGCTTCCGCGCTCGCCGGATTCTTTTCACGTCGTGTCAAACCGCACGCGCTTCGGCACACCGAGCAGTCCATCTGGATGGACCAGACACGAAGGCACGGGCGTGCTCTTGGTGACACGCGAACGCCCAGGCGTTGGGCGATGGCACCGAGCAACGAGTCTATACCTTCGGAAGGCGAAGCTGCTCGCAAAGCATTATTCCCGCAGGTGCGTGCTTCCCTCGTACTCGCTTGTTTACGATTTCTCCTGCCAACTGCCAAAGCGGCGTCACTGACAAAACTCTTTTCGCTCCTGGCGATGCAAACTTAAATAACACAGTGAGTCTCCGGAGGTCCACAATGCCGAACGATGGATAGACAGGGTGCGCACTCCTCATTGATGCGAGGTGTCCAAGACCCATTCGCCTGCACCGTTCTCGTTGCCCGTCAACGGCGTGTAAAACTCACCCTCGAACTTTCATTCCTCCGCAGGGCATCGCGCTGGTCTGCTCCGAGTGCGAAACCAAGGAGACGAGTGCGTGGTACGGCAACAGGGACGATGCGGGCAAACCGGTCTGCGCCGTTTGCTACAGCCGACAGGTATGTCAAGTGCGTCGACCCCACGCGTCAATATTTCATCATCTTTGTGTCGTCACAACCTGACCCCAATTCCCGCGGTGCTCTTTTTCGCAGCTCGCTGCCAGCCATGGCAAGTGCTCCGGTTGCGGTAAGGATGGGGCTAATACAAGCCAATTGACTAGGTCCAAGCTCAAGAAGGGCGCGTGGTACTGCAAGCCGTGTAACAAACGAGAGGCGCGCATGACAGCGTTCTTCATTCTTTCTCTCTCCTTGCCCTAGCGACATTCATAGGCATGCTGACTTCCGTCACAAGCTGTTTCATCTCGACTCATGTTGTCGAGTTCCATATTCTTCGCAGGTGCTGGCCATGGAAACCGCCGCGGGGACGACGTGTGTGAAGTGCGGGACGGATACGACCAGTGGTCAGTGGCACAACTGCAAAGATAAGTCCGGAACTAAATTGTGCAAGCCTTGCTACAACAAGAACCTGTTGGACGTCGCCGCGGCCGCGGGGACGACATGCGTGACGTGCGGGACGGACGACCAGTAGGTGGTACAACTGCAAAGACGAGCCCGGAACTAAAATTTGCAAGCCTTGCTACAACAAGAACCTGTTGGACGTCGCCGCGGCCGCGGGGACGACGTGCGTGAAGTGCGGGACGGATACAACCAGTCAGTGGGTCAACTGCAAGGATAAGCCCGGAACTAAAATGTGCAAGCCTTGCTACGACAAGAACCGCTCCGAAAAGAAGAAGGCGGCGAGCGCAAACGAGAAGTGAGTCTTCGCGACGACGTTTTCGTTTCGACACAGGCGAGACCAAGGGTCTGGTCCTTCGTGAAATGTACGCGTGCCGGGCGGCCGGCGGTGGCGTAACACCGCCTGCTACGGGATGTGATTGGCACACTAAAAGACGAGGGGTGTGGTTGGCACACAAAAGACATATTCTCATCACAAGCCACCCGCACGTTTAAGAAGTCCATACCCACACGACGCGTCTTTCCCTTCCAAACCCGCCATGACTAAGTGTAGTAAAACAAATCCGCCTTTTTCTTCGCCTGCACGGCGATAATGCCTTCGTTGAAGTCCTCGTGGTTCACCTCGATGCCGTCTCTTCGTAACGCGAGCATCCCAGCCTCAACGCAAACCGCTTTGAGCTGCGCCGCGTTGAAGTCATCCGTGGAGCGCGCCAACTCTTCGTAGTTCACCTCGCCGCTGACGTTCATCTTCCGCGCGTGGATCTCGATGATCTGCGCGCGCGCGTCTTCGTTGGGGTGCGGGAACTCGATCTTGCGATCGAGGCGCCCGGATCGTAACAGCGCCGGGTCCAAAATATCCGCCCGGTTCGTCGCGGCGATTATCTTCACCCGGTCGTCACTGGAAAACCCGTCGAGCTGGTTCAACAACTCCAGCATCGTCCTTTGTACTTCGCGGTCGCCGTTCGTGTCGCTGTCGAACCGCTTCGTGCCAATCGCGTCGATTTCGTCGATGAAAATAATCGCGGGGGCTTTTTCTTTGGCAAGCGCGAACGCATCGCGAACCAACTTGGCGCCGTCGCCGATGAACATCTGCACCAACAGCGGGCCGGCGAGCTTGAGGTACGTAGCGTTGGTCTGCGACGTGAACGGAAAGTGTGAGTCTTGTGAGTCTTGAGTATGGGTGTACTTGTACGAGCAAACAGTGCATGTGTGATGTATGCAGTTGTAACAGTTGCCAGTATAACAGTTGCCAGTACGTACTAGCAACGTAAACAGTGTTGGGATTTGGGAAAGCCCCAATACGTACCTGAGCGGCACAAGCCTTCGCGATCAGCGTTTTGCCCGTACCGGGCGGGCCGTAAAGAAGCACGCCTTTCGGCGCCCTGATCCCTAACGTGGCGAACTTCTCCGCGTGCGTCATCGGGAGCACCACGGCTTCCCTTAGCTCCTGAATCTGTTTATCAAGCCCGCCGATGTCGCTGTAATCCTCGGTTGGTTTTTCGTCAACCTCCATCGCCTTTACCCGCGCGTCGTACTCCGCGGGAAGCGTGTCCAGAATCAGGTAGCTGTCCTTGTTCACGCCTACCAGGTCAGCGGGCTTTAACGTGTCTGGTGTGTGTATTCGGTACCGGTAGAGGTATAGGGGAAACAATGTACAGGTGGTTAATCGTCGCGGTCGTCGTCGAACAGATCGGGCGCGGATCAACCCCGGTTCGCGAGTCGTAAAAACAAACAAAACCAAGACCTCAGGGGTTTGAGTGCAAAGCTTCGTCTCCACGTTTCGGGCGACTAACCCTCAGTGAAATCGATAAACTTATTTTTGTCATCACCGGTCGTGTTAAGTTTAGGGGAACTTTCGTCGTTCAACTTTAGTAGTGCAACTTTAGTTTAAGGGAAGAGTCGCGCGAGCGGGACGAGAAGAAAAAACAAGTTCCAACCAAAAAAGAAAAGAAAAAAGCGCACCTCCGTCCACCAGCCCTATGACGGGCAGGAAAATCGTCTGCCGCGTCGTGGTTTTCAGCACCACGGCTTTGCCCTGGCGCCGCGAGTCCAAATCCACATTTCCCCCGTCCTCGTCCTCGTCCTCGTCCTGTTGTTGTGTAGGGTGTGCAGGGTGTGGAAGGGGTGGTTAGGTAAGGCGTTCAGGTCCGGTAAGGCGTCGGTTCGAACCGGGCCGATCTCGGGATCTGAAGACAGATCTGGCGTGCCGCTCTCTGCAGATCGGGCGACGTGACACATGACAAGACACTTCCTTCTCCCTCCACGTACCTCCGGCTTCAAATCCAGAATCTCCACCACGTTCCCCACCAAGTACGGCAGCTGTTTGTTCATCTTGATCTTCTCCACGTTTTCCTTGACGCGTTCTTTGTCCGATTGCAGATCCAGGGCGAGGCGGTTGCTCTCGTCTCGCAGGACTCGAATTTCGTTTTCAAGCAACCGCGTTCGCATGGTCACGTCCTCCACCGACGAAACCTGCAACTCGCGCATCACCTCCTGTTCGCCATCCTCGAACACACCGTCGAGATCCATCCTGATCGGAGGAACCCAAGCAGCAACACTCCGCGCACCACCGAGGCACGGTTTGCGTCTCGAGCAGTGACGAGGAAGGGACGACGGACGGGAAGACTAGGTCATCGGCAAACGAAAAGCTCGAACGGAAAGGTTTTGATTTTCTGCAGTTATGAAGTTGGCACGCTGCGCTCATCTTGTTGGCACCCATTTTCTGACGCACGCACGCACCGCGCCGTGCCGGGGACAGCCCCGGAAGCTGTCCCCTTCGCGTGTCCTTACACGCCCCGCAACATGCCGTCCCAAACCCAGCTCCGGCCGTGCGTCCTGCGGTGCGGCGCATCCGGGTTCGCGGTCGATTACTGGGGCCACTCTTCGTGCGTGGGGGCGGTTTTTTTAACGCACGCGCATTCCGATCACTTGTGTGGGCTGGACGGGGAATGGGCTCCGAACGGCCGGACCGTGTTTTGCAGCGCCATTACGAAAGCGCTGGTGCTGCGCAAGTTCCCTGCGCTCGCGAAAAGGGCGGATGTGAAAATCGTGGCGCTTTCCCAAGGGACGCCCACGGTGGTGCGACTGCCCGATCGATCGTCGGGAACATTAAAAAATAGCAAAGCACTCTTGGCCACGCTGTTACCAGTTAGCGACTACGAAAAGCAAACCGACACCTTGCTCACGGTAACCGCCCTGGACGCGGGGCACTGCCCGGGTTCCGTTTCCTTCTTGTTCGAGGGCGACTGCGGAAGAGTGTTTCACACCGGGGACTGGAGAAGAGAGGACTGGTGCGGGAAAGGAGGTTTGTTAGGGTACGGCGACGGCGACGGCGAAAAGCACGGTATCGGCGAAGACAAACCGGGTATACGCGAACAGTCGGACCGTAAGTCGTACCAGTGTACTACCCTTCCCCGCTGTTTAACCACACGCCCGATTGATCTGTTACTGCTGGACAACACGTACGGCGACGAGGCGTACGCGTTCCCGTCGCGCAAAGACGCCGCCGCGACAATCGTGGATTTGATTCGGAACAAGGTACGTATTATTTCCCAAATCCCGACACTGTTCGGCCCTATCACTACGCGTGTTAACTGCTCTGTATGGAGTACAGTCGGAAAGTACGGTACACGGTTTACGCATACAAGTTGCGAAGATTACGAAGACTGACCTTTTTCGTTCCCAATCCCAAGTACCCCGCGCACGACATTTTCGTGGGAATCGATTCTCTCGGGAAGGAACCGCTTTTGGCGCGAATCGCGCGCGCGATTGGCGAACCAATCAGAGTAACCCCCGAGCGACACGAATCAGTGGTGTGCGCGTGGGACGCGGCGGTGGGGGCGATGGAGGGAGCTTTTGGCGGCGGGGATGGGTTGCTCGGCGACGAAGACGAAGACAAAGACGAAGACGAGACGAAGACGGAGACGGAGACGAAGACGAAGACGAAGACGGAGACGAAGACGAAGACGGGGGGTGAAAAAAGTAAAAATAAAAACCCCCTCTTCGACCCGTTTCTCGGCGCCTGCGACGCGAAATTCGTTTTGACCTCCTCCTCAACGTCGCGGTGCCGGGTCTTCGCGGTGCCGAAACAGCGCGTAACTAGAGCCAAGCTCGCGAAAATCCAGGAAAGCACCGGCCGGCGGTGCGTGGGGATTCTACCAACCGGGTGGGCGGGGTCGGTGGGTGACTCGCGAACAGAACCGTCCGCACAAAGCGGACGAAAGAAAACGCACCCAAACAAGTTCGCGGAACAGGTCGTGCGGGCAAAGAGTGAGGCGGCGAGTTCCGGAACAATTGTCGCCTACGGTGCCGCATACGTCGTGCGCGCTGGTGTCGCAACCAGTGTGCCAAGCGCATCGAACGAATTAACCGAAAACAGCGACTGCCTACCCCCTGTACACGCGGTGCCGTACTCCCTGCACGCGCCGTACGACGAGCTTCGATGTTTCGTGAAGGCGTTGAAACCGCTCGCGGTGGTGGGCAACACGCGTTTGTCGAACGCGGCGGGCGCCTACTCGATTGACGTGACGAAACACTTCGCCGCGTTTCTCAGTGACGGCGCGCGCGTGACGGGTGGTGGTGGTGTTGCGCGTGTTAAGCAAACAGTCTCCAACGAATGTGTTTGGGATACCAAACAAGTTTCGCCGAGTTGCTCCCGCGACGGGAATAGACGCAGGGACGTCACCAGGCACGAACCGCCGGAACGAAACGTCGCGCCGCAAAGCGGACACCGCGTGTCGCACGCGTTTAACGGCGTCGCCGGTAACGAACGGTTTGGCCGTATGGGTATCCAGTCCACAGTTCGCGCCGACGAGTCCGCGCGGCTCGCCACGAAGCCGTTACGCCTGAAACGGTCGGTGGAGGGGTTCCGGGCGGCCGGGGACGTTTTAGGTGGCGAACCGCGATACGCGGTTCCAAACGAGACGAGTGGTGACGCCACAGAAACCGAACGCGCCGGCAAAGGCGCGGGGACGCGTAACACCGGGACGTGTTCGTCGGAACCGCTTCCCTTTGACAAAAACAAAAAACGTACAGCCGGGCCACCCTGCCAGGATTCGAACCGAGACCGAGAACCGAATGAATCGGTCACCACGGTTACCCTAACCAAAACGTACGTCGCCGCGGTGTCTACGTTGTTGCGTTCGTTTTCGAAACGCAAACGGCGAGAAACGGCGGCGGGTGGGGAAAACACCCGCGACGCGTCGACGCGCGGAAAGAAAACGACACCGAAAGAAAGGAAACACGTCCCGCGGTGGGTCACGAACGTTGCGGGATGATGAACAGTAGCTCTAGCAGATATTTTTGTCTCGTGAAACGTGCTGTGAGTGACTGGGAGTACTGAGTTTTTTCTTTCTTTCGAACATCGAGCTAACTAGTTAGCCTTTAAACAGTTTGAGTTTGGAAAACTGTGAGTACTGAGTACTTTTCAACGAATACTTCCTACCGTCCTTGTCTCCCCTCCCCTCGCCGCACGTCGTGCTTGCACATCGGGCACGTGGTGTGATTCACGAGCCACCGGTCCACGCACTTGGCGTGGAACTCGTGGCAGCACGGCAGGCGCCTTAAACAATCGCCCTGTTCCGCGTCACACAAACACACCGCGCACGTCGGGGTCTCGCTTGTTGAGCCGTCGGCATTTTTGTCCGCGCGACTTGTGAACGTCCGCATCGGCATCGCGCGCATAGCGTCGTCGCCCGCGCCAGGGCCTTGACCGTCGTTTTCGTCATCCTCATCCTCGCCGGTTTCGCCAGCCCCGAACACCACTCCGTGCGCTCGCAGCGCCGCGTTCAGAAGCTCCTCAATCGGGGTGGTGAACCCACCCGGAGGTTCTGGGTTTCCGAATTCTCGGGTCACGTGCGAGTGTTCGCGGCGGTCAAACGACGACGCACTCGCAGATCGCGACGACGACGCGGTTTCTACTCGCAACACTCCGAACGGACCGAGGGAGAAGTGATGCACGGTTGGAGACTCGTTGTCATTCCCGGTGTCAGACCCTGACCCTTGTCCGTCCCGCGTCGCACGTATGTGTTGCGCATACGCAACCGTTTCTTCCCGCTGTAACCGAAACGCAAGCGCGGCGTCCGCGGCTTCCTGCTCGCGCTTGCGACGCGCATCGGAGAGCGCGTGTTGCGTTTCACGGGCACCTCCGGAAGCCTCATCGGTTTCGTCGTTCACTTGGGTGAACCCGCGATTAAACGCGCGGACGATTTGGTACCCGAGAACACCCGCGGTGAGCGCGGCGCCGAACAGTAAACCGCGGCTGCTGGTGTGTTGTGGCGTGCGTGGACTCGGAGCAGGAGCAGGCCGCTCCGCCCCGGTTGTGTCCCCGGCGTCTCGGACGTTCCGAACGACGTTTCTTCCACCAGATTCAACATCCACCTCACCTCCCTCCATCCGCCATCGCTCGCGCTGTTCACGCCTCAACGTCTCGACCTGAGGGTCGTGCGATGTACCCGACGATGGTCCTGTCGCGCCATTCCCTTGAAGGCGCGACAGCATCGTACACCCGGTGTGAGGGGAAGGTGTGAGGACGGATGGATGTTGTTTGTGCCACTTGGCGAAAAAAGGGAGAAAATAGATTTTTGCCTTGTGCGAGGCTGCGAGCTCAAAAAGCGCCAGTTTCCATGGAAGCATGTCTTCATGCCTCTCAGGAGCGATAAGGTGCTCCAGTCCGCCGATCCCGGTAGAGTAAGGTGAAATTCCAGAAACTTCGTGTATAAATGAACAATGGAGGAAGGTTATTTAAAAGTGCTACATAGTACATACACATGGAAAGCCGTGTGGTCAGTGCTGTGAGAGAAGCCGTCCTGTTGACTACTTGCTCTTCGAGTTAACATTGACGAACAAGTTGAATGCTGTAATACAGTAAAGTCCTTCGGACCGCGGCAGCCCCTGCCACTTCTCGTCGCGCACGACACTCCCTCGACTCTTGTTGAGCTTTGTGACGCGCCGCGAGATTGATACATCGTTTGATGTCGGACACCGTCCCCCTGATGGGCGCCTCCGCCGGCGGCTCGTACGGCGCCGCGCCCGAGTCCGGCGAAGGCGTAATTTCTGCCAATCGTGGCAGAAGCACCGCAAGCACATGGAGCCGCCCCGTTATCGTGCTAGGCGCGCTCGGCCTCGCGCTCGCGGGAACGTTGGCACTCACCGTTGCGTCCGAAGGCAACGTCTTCGCGTACCTCGGGTCGGGTCAGAAGACGCGGAAATCCCAAGTGGACTACGCCCCTACGTACGAATCTGCTGACTCCTCTGATTCTGATGCGAACGCCTCCAGCTCTGATTCTGATGAATCAGGTGTCTCCGCCTCCGCCTCCGCCTCCGCCTCCGCCGCGCTCGGGGCCGAATCCGACTTTTACGGCAACACGTGTTCTCTTCCCCAACCCGAGCCCATGCCCGCGGGGTGCTTTGTGCAGGAAATACGGCCCATGGTGAGTTGCGAGTACAGCGCGATTGCGCAGTCGAAAATCCCAAACCTCCCAACCTGTAACGGCGTGGACGTTCCCCAAAACACCCCCAAAAACAACGACCACGGCTTCGACTGGACCTGGTCCATCAAGGTAGACGTCCCGTACAAAGTATGGGAAGACAACGCGTGCGACCAAGGGTACGACTACCCGTGCCAGACCGGCTCGAAGAAGCACTGCGTGAAAATTAAGTGGGTCGGGAAAAGGTGCACGTCCACGCCCACGTACGGCACGTGCCACGGCAGCAAAAGAATCGGGTGCTTCAAGGACAGGGTCAAGACCATCGACGAAAGCCACAGTTTGAAGAAGCTGGAAATCAAGTGCCAGCGCCAGGGTTTTTTGGTACCGGGCAAAACATGCACCGAGTGTTTGCCCGGTTTCGTGAAAGACGGCGACGCGTGCGTCAGCGTGGTGGAAAAAGAAGCAGCCAAGCTGAAAAACAAAGCCATGGCGATCTGCGAGGCGATTCCCAAAGCCATTGACACCGCGGGGGACGTTATTATGGCCACCTTGTTCCCGTCCGACGCCACCGCGCTCGGGAACATGCTCGCGGTGAGGGCCTTTCCCAACTCCAAATCCCGCCGACTGTTTACCGCCTCTCTGGACTATTTACTGGTTACTGCACACATCACAAGTGCACTGTTCGGCCCGAATCCTCGACTGTTTGCGAATACAAGTCACGAAAGTTACGAACATTACGAAAGACTGACACTTCTCCTTTTACAATCAGGACGTGTTCGCGTCCGCCGCCGGCGGCGCGTCTTCCTCGTCCAGCTTGGGCTCGGTGAAAACCGTGTTAGCGGACAAGAAACTAACTAAAAAAGGAAAGCTGAACAAGCTCGGCCAACAGGCGTTCAAGGCGCACTCGCGACGGGTCAACGCGGGCCACAACGGGCCGGACACTTCGCTCGATATTTTCGACAACGCGGAGCACCACCACCTGCTGCGCGACGCCATCCGCGCGGCGCTGCGAGGCGAAGAGACGTTCGTGTCGAAAGCGGCGTTTCTGGGCCGCGCCCCCGACACGTCCGCTCGTTTGGGCGGCGGGGACTGCAGCGTTTTGCCGGTTGAGATTTTCGACCCCGACACGTTCGGCGATCTCGTCGGCGTGGAGTACGACATGCCTTGGCCTGCGAAGCTGGCGGACGCGTCCTACGCACCCGCCGCGACGCGTCTGCGGCTCCCCGTGATTGAGTTCAAAACGGTACGTATTGGGCCTTTCCCAAATCCCGACGCGCACGGTTTGCCCACGCGAGACTGACACTTTTCTTTCGCAATCGCAGTGCACGAGCGCCGCGCCCGTGACGTTCCCCGATTCCATCGGCCGGGATATCATCCAGGCGATTTCGGATTTCTTCCGACCCCTCATCGTGGGCGGTTTCGACGAGCTCTCCAAAATCGACTGCGACGACATCCTTAAAGTCATCGAGGAGGTGCGTCAAGAGATGGAGAAGATTTTGACGGACGTAACGGACGAAATCCGGGGGTTGAAGAAGAAGATTCTGGGTCGCAAAATGCTCGCCACGGAAACCGACTCGGTTCGCCGAGCCGCCATCACCGCGCTGATGGACGAGCAAACAGACAACATGGCTGAAATGCACGCGCGTCTGTACGAAGAGATGATTTTTGGGCGCGCGCTGATGTTACGGTCGCTGTTCGCGATGCCAAGCCACGCATCCGGCGAGTGGAACGACGAGTTTTTGGCGAATTCCCAGAACTTCCACAAGCAAACCGCGCTTCTGGGCGGGCACGGTTCCGAGAGCCACGCCGCGGCGCTCGGCGGGCAGAGCTTTGGGGACCGGTTGAAGGCGTTCGGCGCTGACCTTAAGAAAGCGCTGCAGGGAATCAAGAACATCGGCATGGGCTGGACCATCGAACAAGAGATTTCGGTTGGTATGGGATTCAACGCCGCGAGCGACGACAGCGACCAGTTCATGGTTGGCGAGGTTTTGGATTCAATCGGCGTCGCGGACGCCGTGGCGGATTCCCTCTCCGCGGAAACCCAGATTCCAATTTTCGCCTCTTTATCCGCCGCGACGGTGGTTGACATCGAGATGCTCATGCCTTTTTTCATGCTCACCGACGGGAAGATCGATTTGTCCCTGAAATCCGGGGTCAAAACGGCCATCTCCTTCGGCGTCAAGGACATGGCGCCCTACTTCTCGTTCACGCCGCCGACGCCGTTCTTCGAAACCGACTCAGGTACGTATTGCGCGTTTCCAAAATCTCAACACTGTTTGCCGATTGTCCAGAGTCATTACGTAATACACGTGGCCTTACAAGACTGACACTTTTCTTGTTAATCGTATCAGCCGTCTCCGCCGCGCTTCACTTCCAACAAGGCTTGCAGTTCGTGTTGAACGAGTTTTCAATTGGAATTTGCGCCGGCGGGACCTGCACCGGCCCGGTGCTGGGGTTCCAGCAGGACGTTTATTTCGGGGTGGACATGGTCGCCGTGGCGGCGGCGAAGAACGTGGACGTCATGGGCGCCGCTTGTTTCCGAGGCCCCACCACGCTCGCCACGAACTTCGTGGATTGGGATTACCCCGAGTCCACGAAAAGCGAGTGCGCCGTGGACGCTGTTGGCGGTTCCTTCGCCATGGGCGCGTACATCCAAGTAAGTATTTCCCAATCACCACATTCCGTCGACTTATTGCACATACGAGACTGACACTTTATGTTTCGTGTCTCAGGTCCCCGCACCTCAAATGAGCCTCGTGATGTCCTCCTGGACCGGGTCGTTTGTGGAAACAATCGCGGATTTCAAACTGCAAAACGCGGTCGGCACGGACGACATGCTCATGACAGAGGTGTTCCACCTTTGCAAAGCCGCGGGCGGCGGCGACCCCATGACGCCGTGCCCGAAAACGTGCGCGTAATGACGTGTGTTTTGTTTTAAGTGTGTCTGGAGACCTGTACCCTGTACCTGTACCCAAAACAACACCCGTACATAGCGGTGTTACTACCGCCGGAGTCTTCAAAAAGACGGATAATTGTTTCTTTTGTTATTTCAATATATGCTTACGAGTATGTTTCTAGAACAGACACTCTTTTTACTCTTACTCTACTCTACTCTCACGTTTACGACCGCATCGGATGCCCCCCCTTCCTGTCCCCGCGTTTCCCGAATCTCACGACTCACCGTCTCCGCCTCGTTTACCTCCGCGAAACACGCTCCGTTGCCGATCGTCATGGCGAGTATCCACAAGTACTGCACTGGGGCCAGCATTTGTAGCGAATGGCGGCCGTTCCATTCGTACGTCAACACGCCCCAAACCGCGGTGACCGGCACCATGGTTCCGAATAAACCAAAGAGGACGTACCGCTTGGCTTGTCTGCCTTTCCTGACCGCGGGGCTTGGGTGCCAGTAGGTATCTTCCTCGCCCGTGTGTCCGATAGCGGTAAGACTGTTCGTACGGTTTACTCCTACGTCGTCAACCTCGACACAATTTCCGATAGTGGTAACACTGTTCGTACTGTTTACTCCCACGTCGTCCACGTCGACGCTATTTTCCGTCCAAGAAAGAACGGTCCCCATCGCGGACTGCGATAGAAACACGTTGTACACGCCTAGGAGGAAGAAAAAAAAAGCGGACGTGGCGTGTATTGCGGGCCCGGGGTACGGGTCCCCTATTGACACGCACACCACTAGCAACAGCAACGGCGCGGCGACCGCGTTTATGGTTTCCATTCGTTTCAACTGAACGATCGGCGGTCGCCGGGGGATGGATTCGGATTCAATTGGTCGCCACGGGTTTACTTCGGATTCATCTCTGCGGCCAATCGATTCGCGCCCGTCCACGTCCACCTCGATTGCGGCGCCAGCTTCGTCCCCAACCGCTGTGTTGCCTTGACTGCAGCGTATCCTTTCCCGAATTAGCTTATCACTCCACGCGACGTCTGCGAGTTTCTGTAAACTCCGGTGCGACAGCAGAATCGTTATGAACCACAGCGGGACGCACGGCAATCCGAAAAAGAGAAACACGCCCCGTTCGGGGAACAAGATCCCGCTGTACGAAACCACGGGCGCGGCCGTGGCTCGGTCGGCGCACTCGTTTTCCTCGGACGTTCCCCAGCTCCCCTCGCAGGCTTCGCGCGTGGCGCTGTCCCCGCGTCCGATGAGGAACGTGCCCAACGAACAAACCACGAAAAGCAACGTCCACGCCCCCGCGAGCAGGGGCACGAAACCCCTTTGTGAAGACGTGGAGTGCCGGTCCACAAACGGAAGCACGCGTTTCGTTAGCCATCCCCCGTCGTGTGTCCCTCGCCGGGAACAACAACACGACCCAACACTCACCCGCGCGTTGGAAATTTTAGAAACCGCCACCGCATGGACAGCGCGTTGGGCTCGGTAGAGCGCCAACGCACGGCCGTCCGTGGTGCACCGTGCGGATGGAAGTGATCGGTCATCACAATTAGCATTGCGAACTATCATTCAGCGCGTCTCAACAATATACATCTCTGTATGTGTCGTGTTCGCGTCGCCACTGCTCTGCGCGCACGCCGGTACGATACATTTTTGGACCGGCGTGTCGCGCCCCGCACGCGATGTCGCGTTTCGTGTACGGCTCGCTGATGGCCCCTGAGGTGTTACGCGCGTTGCTGGGCCGCGTGCCGGCGAAAACGCCCGGGACGGTTCTTGGCTACGCACGACACCCACTAAAAAACAGGGCGTATCCCGGCATGGTTCGCGTTGAGGACAATGAGTCGTCGTCCGTGCTTGGCGATGTGCTGTCCGGCATGACCAAACGAGAGCTCGCGGTGCGGGGACTGGTTCGAGGAGAAGGGGTATGTCGCGACTACGGTTGAGGTTGTGTTCGGTGAAGGCGCTGAAAAAGTCGGGAAGGGTGCGATTGAGGGCGAAAAAAAAGAAAACAGCACCACCGCCGCGTACGCGTGGGATTCCTCGAGTGACGTGGAATTGACACGGCCGTGGAGCGACGGAACGTCGTTTCGATTGAACAACCAGTTGGATGCTTTCGGGGGCGATGTGCGTTTCGTTCTGGGAAGACACACGGAACAACGAGCTGCCTCTTTGAGACGGGACTCTAAAAAAGTGATGGTACCTTTTCGCGATGAAATAATACACGCTGTCTACCCAAACGCGTCGTCCCCCGCGCCAAGCCCGAGCCCCAGGCTCGCGAACCGGTCTTCCAACTTCGACGCGGGTAAACGGCGGTCGTCAGGGTTGCGTGAATTTTCATCACCCCCCACGTCCGCTCGCGCCAACAGTCGCTCGAACCCATCCACGAACAAACCCACCCCGCGCACTCCGCGCTCGTACGTTTTGTCTCGCTTATTATGAAATTCTTCTTCGGCATCACCAAAGTCGTACGTCCCGTCAATCATCTCGGGATGGTGTCCGGTTTCCAGTGAGAACATCCCCGGGGAATCCCTGGTAACACCATCAAAATCCCCATCCTCGAAACTCAAATTCATATTCCGTAACGGCCGTAACGGCCGGTCGCCCTCCGGCAACAAAACGCACGCCACCCGCGACGCCGTGCGCGACGCCGGCTTTCCCGAAACGCCCAAACGGTTCGCCCGCGGCGCCGAAGGCGCTTCACTTGTTTCCCTGTACGCGCAATTAGTCATCACCGAGTCACCAATAGGTTCGTAAAAGGACGTGTGCGGAAGGTGGCAAGGGGGCTGGCCGGAAGGGGCGGCCTGGCCGTTTCTAAAAACGGCTTTACCGGTCAAAACTCGCGGCTGCCGCGTTTTGTGTAAAAAAGCCATCCCCTGCGCGTCGTCCACGCTTTTCTTGCCGGGCGACCGCATCGCGACGCACAAACGGTGTTGCTTGTTTTGGTTGTTCGTTTGCGCAGACTGTTCACGCACTGCGGCCGTGACACACTCGTCAACCATAGTCGTGCCGCATTGACTCATTTCACTCCCAGAAGCGATTGGACCGCGTTTCAAACTCGAAACGGTACTCGGCGCGATCGCCGCGCCGCGGTCGCCGAAGCCGTTTTGGTTTTGATTTTGGCTCTGCTTATCAAACAGCTGGCGCCTCGTGGCGACCTCCGCGGTTCCGGAAGCGTTTCCAACGAGCTCGTCCTCGTCCACGGTTGCGAGGCCGCCGTGGACGGCGTGTTCTGTGTCCAGTTTGATCGTTCGAGGGGCGGTGAACTCCACGGAAAAAGTGGTGACCACGGGCGACGGCTCGCCGCGCCGGTCGCGAAGCGCTTCATCGTTTTTTTGGTTTTCAACCGAATGTTTCGCCCGCGCCGGCGCGCGCCCGTCGTGGGTCGGGATTGCGGTGAAAACGAGTTTCCCGTTTGTGTGCGGGGTGTGGCCGTCATCACTTCCTCGGTGCCCATCGGGGTCGGTTCTCAACCCAACCCGCGGCAACGGGGTGTGCCACTGCGCGTGCGGGTCTGAAACGTTTGATTGACGCGCCGCGGCGTGCAATGGCACGTTTCTTTTTTGCCCATCCCCAAACGCACCGCCCGATTGTGAATCTCGAAACACCCGCGGTTGCGGGGTGAACTTCGGGGCGTCCCTTCGTGTCGTGATTGGCGTGACAAACGCGAATGACGAGGAGTTGACACGCGTGGGAACCTCGGCGGCTGCTGTTTGTGATGTGAGTTCGGTGGCAAAGGGCGTGCGTGTTTCGTTTGGCCTTGTCAACGCGGGCGTGAACATGATGCACAACGATACGCGAAAGCGAGCGATCGCCCCGTCGGTGTCGTCGCCGTCTGCCTCTGCAATCAGTCCTTAAAACCCACCCGACAAACCCGGACGGAACTCAACCGTGAATCGAAACCCAACTCAGCGCGACCTCGTAGAAGACGTTCCGCGTCCCTCCGCGCCTATGTATGCACGCGGGGCGATCGATCGGTCCGAGGAACCAAAAATTAAACGGCTACAGTATTGCTGTTTGTGACGATGCAGCCATTTGAAAGGAGAAATGTCTCCGATTTGAAAGTCCGTTGCCTATGGCATCAGCAAATTACACCCCTTTCAAAAGAATACCTACGTTTCACATTTACCGATCAAACCCGAGCCTCGACATTTCCAGCTGAAAAGCCTGGCGGCGGATCCGGTCTTCGCGCTGTTTTGTTTTCGATCGGCTTCCCCGCGCGCGCAGTCCCACACCGCCACACCCTCTTCGCACAGCGTGCGTCGTGGACAAACGCGACGTACAGTAGTGTCTAGTCGCCTTTATCTCACGCGTCGGTTGAGCGGAACGGGACACCACACAAGTCACCAAAAATGGTGTACGTCGTCGGCGAGGATGGTTTGTCCGTGCAGGACGCGGACTCGCTGGATGCATCCACCCTCACGCCGTTGTCCCCGGAGGTGATTTCACGACAAGCCACGATCAACATAGGTAAGCATCAGTGTGTGTGTTGCGTTTGGTATCCCAATCCGTAGACGGTTTCGTTTGCGTAATCCACCGCCGCACCCGGGTACTCAGAGACACCCGATCGCGAAGGAGGCTAGGGTTCATTTGCGTGCGGACGCTTTTCGAGTCGAGTTTTGCGCATCCCCGTGACTGTTTGCGCATACAACGAAGTTCCGACGGAGGAGGCATACAACAAATATTTTCAAGCTCAAGTTTACTTTTTATCGCATCCTAACCCCCGCGTCCCCCCCCCCTTCCCTAAAAAGGTACGATCGGCCACGTCGCGCACGGCAAGTCCACGGTGGTCAAGGCGATTTCCGGTGTCCAGACCGTTCGGTTCAAAAACGAACTCGAGCGGAACATCACGATCAAGCTGGGTTATGCGAACGCGAAGATCTACAAGTGCGCGGACGAGACGTGCCCGAGGTAAGGGCCTTTCCCAAACACCACATTCCTCCGACTGATTGCGCATACGGGACTGACATTTATTTTTTTACAATCAGGCCGAGTTGCTACCGCGCCTACGGAAGCACGCACCCGGACAGTCCCAACTGCGAAGTCCCCGGGTTCGAGGATAAAAAGATGGACCTCGTGAGGCACGTTTCCTTCGTGGATTGCCCCGGGCACGACATTTTGATGGCCACCATGCTCAACGGCGCCGCGGTGATGGATGGCGCGCTTTTGCTCATCGCGGGAAACGAAAGCTGCCCGCAGCCCCAAACGAGCGAACACCTCGCCGCCGTGGAAATCATGCGCCTGAAACACATCATCATCCTGCAGAACAAAATCGACCTGGTACAGGAAAACGCCGCGGCGAACCAGTACGACGCGATTGTCAAGTTCGTGCAAGGCACGATCGCGGACGGCGCGCCCGTGATTCCCATCAGCGCGCAGCTTAAGTACAACATCGACGTGGTGTGCGAGTACGTGTTGCGTTTCCCAAATCCGACAACACTGTTTACGGCCCTCTTTGAGTACACTACGGCCGTAACGTTTACTGGCGTACTCGCGGCTGTTACAAATACAGCACAAACGCGCTGTTTTATCTCTCAGCTGGTGACTGTTTGTCCATACATCGCGATATACAGGACACCCAACTCAAGACTCGCGACTGACCTTTCTCTTTTCATGTTCAATCGCAGGTACATCATAAAGAAGATCCCGGTCCCGGTACGGGACTTCGTTTCGCCGTGCCACATGATCGTCATCCGGTCCTTCGACGTGAACAAACCAGGCGCGGAGGTTGATGACATTCAGGGAGGCGTGGCGGGTGGGAGCATTCTTCAAGGGGTGTTGAGAGTGGGGCAACAGATCGAGGTGCGGCCGGGAATCGTGAGCAAAGACGCGGAGGGGAAGATCAAGTGCACGCCGATTAGCAGCCGGATCGTTTCGTTGTTCGCGGAACAGAACCAGCTGAAGTTCGCGGTACCGGGAGGGTTGATCGGTGTGGGGACCACGGTGGACCCTACCTTAACCAGGGCGGATCGGTTAGTAGGCCAAGTTCTGGGTGAAGGTACGTATTGCATTTCCCAAATCCGCCTCCCTGTTTGCCCACACGAGACTGACACTTTCTTTTATTCGTCTCAGTCGGCAAGCTCCCGAAGGTGTTCACGGAACTCGAGGTTAACTTCTTTTTGCTGCGCCGGTACGTATTTCCCACTCACCACATTCCGCCGACTGATTGCCCATACAAGACTGACATTTATTTTTACAATCTCAGGTTGCTTGGTGTCCGGACACAGGGCAGCGAAAAGCAAGGCAAGGTCGCGAAGCTCACCAAAGCCGAGGTTTTGATGCTGAACATCGGGAGCATGTGCACCGGTGCGCGGGTCGTCGCGGTGAAGGGCGACCTCGCCAAGCTGCAACTCACGTCGCCGGTGTGCACGAAAGAAGGGGAAAAGGTCGCGCTTTCGCGAAGAGTGGAAAAACACTGGAGGCTCATCGGGTGGGGACAAATCCAAGCGGGGGTGGTGCTGGAGTGAGTGTGGTGTGTTGACGAAACGAGATAGTCGGGCGCAGTCAGTGAGAGACACGCTTGTGATGTAGTCGTCGCATTCATCGTCGAGTTGTGCTGTGTGCTCCTTTTTTTTTCACAATCTTCCCTTGCGGGTTTTTTTCAGCACCGTTCACCGTTACTAGCAGTTCCTTGGCACTCCGTTTTTCTTGGGGAATTGCGCACCCCCGCGTCACCGCCGCATTCGTTGGCGCGCACGACCGTTTGCTTGTCCGCGTCCGAGATAGGACTTACGGCGTGTGTCCATACACGTTCCCTGCGTTTGCGCGCGCGACTTTGCGTGACCGCGCCCGCGGAACCGACTCGGGGTGTAATTGGTGCCTTGCATTGTAGGTCTCCCCTAGGCGCTCTAGGCACCCTTCTGCCTAGGGTCTTCTTTGGCGAACCGAACGCGTTTCTTCCCAGTCGCACGACGCGCCCGCCCGTCGCGCGGACGGCGGACGGTTTCCGCGATGATAAATTTAGAGTCGCAAGCGGTGCCTTCGTCGCAAGACCCCGCTCCGGTTGACACCCCGCGCGACGGCATTGCGCGCGTCACGGAGGACGGGTCTCCTGACGAAAATCGAGACGTGGGACTTGGCGGACCCGTGCCCCCCCCCGCGAAGCGCGCGCGGACCGCGACGGCCCCGGAGCGGGTCAAGTCCTTCGACGGCGCCAAGCAGTTCATCGCGCAGTTGAGGGAGGCGGAGGCGGGTGGCGGCGAGGCGGAGGCGCTTGGCGGGGAGGCGGGCGGCGGTGAGACCGCGGTGGAGGCAAAGGACACGGCTCCGGCACGGATTCACGAAACCGCCAACGGCGAACACGACCCCGCGACTGAAAATGAAAACGCGCCGAACATTTCGGCGAATCCGGGAAATCCAAATCCACCAACGTTGGAACCGGTCGTCGCCGCTCCCGACAAACAAACCTCCCCCCCCGGCCCGGAATCGAACCAACACCAAGGCCAAGGCCGGTACCCCGGGCACGGGCACCAAGCCACCCTTGACGAAATCGAGGAGGATGCGATTCACGTGTTGTCCGGCTTGTTCGAAGACGAAACCATGAGCCAAGCGCTTAGCGACGCGAACACGGGGTTGGCTTCGGCGCGAAACGGAAAGGCTCGAAGGAGCAGCGTGAGCAAGCCGCCTTGTTCGTCGTCGGGGGGTAAAAGCGCCGCGGATAAAAACACCTGGACCGGGGTTGTCGCGGCTCGAACGAACGCGGGCACGACTTCTGGGAACACGTCTAGCCAGGCTTTCGGCGACTTGGCGGCCGGGCCGTCCGGGTCGCGCAAAGCCGCCGATCACCGGCGCCTGTTGAAGAGCTACATGAAGGTAAGTATTTCCCATTTACCACATTTCGCCGACTGATTGCCCATACGAGACTGACATTTATTTTATTTCAATCAGGCGTTGTTCCGCCACCTGAAACTTCCCGTGGACTCGAAACCCGCGCTCGCCGCGACGTACCGGTGCGCACCGCCTTTCCCTCCCAATCCGGCGGACACCGTTCACGTTTGCCCATACTTGTACCAGAAGGGACTACGTTTTATCTCTCAGCTGGAGACTGTTTGTCCATACATCGCCCAATACATGACTGACACTTTTCATTCACAAAAACAGGGACCGAATAAACTCCGCCCTGACGTTCTGGTTCGGAAACAGCTTCACCCCGGGCGCCACGACGGTGGAGTGCAACGCCCCGAAAATCGTCGCCGCGCTTGTTTACCTGGCGACGTTCGGCCGGGTCACCATTCCGGTGGACGCCGTGCGAATGATTCTACGGAAAGGTACGGCCTCGCGCGTTTCCCAAATCGTAGCCTCCCTGTTTGCCGATTGGCCGTACGTACACCACACTGTTTGCCGATTGGCCGTGCGTGCACTGTTTTATCTCTAACGCTGGTGACTGTTCAGACCGATTACCCCTCCCTGTTGACCAGGCCATCGTTCAATACACGCCCAACAAATGGACTGACACTTTTCTGGCACACCGAAAGGCTTAAACGCGAAAAACGCAAACTACACCCTGGACGAACCCGCTTTGCGGAAACTCGGGGTTTCGGTGGACGAAATGAAGGGGCTGTTCACCGGGCCGTCGCGGGTGGAAAACGGCTTCCCAAGGGGAACGCCGCTTCACCTTCCCGATCTCGATTCCCTACCCAAACCGGTGGGCGCGGCGAAAAGCGGAGGGAAGACGGCGACGGTTTCGGGCGGCGCCGGCGAGGTGTCATTAGATTTGGCGAAGTCGACGCCGAAGAAGAACGGCCAGAGTACCTCACTCCCCAGCACTTCACCCAGGGAGGCACAGCAGCAAGTCGCATCTCCAGACGAAGGCCTCGGCGAGTCCGGCGGTGCCCCCGCGGGTACGAAGAGCAGGAGCAAAACGGTTTGCAAAACCCCTGGTGTTGCGGCGAAAAAAAACGGCGGCCTAAACCCTTTAGTCGAGTGCGACGCCGCGCCCGTGTCAAACGGCTCGCCGCTGTTCTCCCCACTAGGCGGCGTCACCGCCGCGTTCGCCGCAGCCGCGCTGATGCCCCAACTGGCGGACCGGTGTTTGGCGGTCAAGGAGTTTGTTGAGACGTACATCGCGCCGGCGTTGGCGGCGTTGCACAAGTTGCCCGCGGAAACGCAGCTGGAAGGTACGTATTCGGGCTTTCCCAAATCCAGGCACACTGTTTACAGCCCCTCTGTGACTGTTTGAGTGCACCACGGCCCTAACATTTACCAGTACTGGCGACTGTTACACACGTCACAAGTGCACTGCTTTACCGAAGCTGGTGACTGTTCAGACCGATTACTTTGACTGTTGTCCATACATCTTCCAATACATCGCGATATACAGTACACCCACACTCGCCGACTAGCGACTGACGCTTTGTTTTATTATCGCAAGCCCTGAACTGCGCGCAGGGCGAGTTCGTCCGCCGCGCCGCGTCGCTCGCCAAGGAATCGCACCGAGCCGCCGCGGCGGACAGGGAGCATCAAGGCGAGGGTGATGTCCCCGTGGGCAGAGGGAAAAGAAGAACAAGGGGAGGGAAGAGGTGAGGGTGGGGTGTTTGGGAGACAGACGTGACGTGCTGCATATTTTACGTATTTTTGGAAGTGTTTCGCACTGCAGTCTTTTTTATTTTCAGTCTCTGTTTCGCTTTTCACGACGAAATGCGGCGGCGGCGGCGGTGCCCGTTCCTTCGCCACTCTGCCTCGCGTCCCTAAGGCCGTCGCTTGTTTTCCTTACGACTTGTGCTTGGGGTCAATCGCGATGTCCGGCTGGCTCGCCGCGCTGAAAGTAGACGCCCCTGCAGTCGCCGCGGTCTCCACCCCGGTCGCCGAGCTCGGCAAAACCAAAGTCGTGGTTGACACGAACGCCATCGTGAAAGGCTTGCGCTTGGAAAGGCTGGCGGAGGAGTGCGTGACGATTCCCGAGGTGTTGCGTGAGATCAAGGACAAGCAGGCAAGGCACACGTTAGCCAACCTGCCGTTTGAACTGAAAGTCGTAGACCCGGATGACGAATCAATCAAAGCCGTACGAAGGTTCGCGCGCTTAACCGGCGATTTGGGGGCGCTGTCAGATCCCGACATTCGGTGCATAGCCCTGCACTACATGCTGGAAAAAGAAGCGCACGGCTTGGGTAACATTCGCACGGAACCCCCCCCCCTTGTGTTATCGAAGCACAAGCACAGCAAATCGAAACAACAACCCGGGTGGGACTTTGTGGAACACGAAGACGAGTGGGCTGAGTTGGACGCTATGAACGCCGAAGCGGAGCGCAACGCGGATGAGGTTGAGAAGCGGATGGCGAGCGCTTCGTTGGAACCGGAACCTGAGCAACAAAAAAAACTCCCACCCACCGCGATGCTCGCGCTTGAAATGAAGCAGCGGCTTGTGAAAAAACGGGCGAAGGCGAAGGAAACCGAGGCGCTGCTGAAGGGTGAGTTTGGGGGGGGCGAGGATGAGGATGAGAGTAAAAAAACTGAAGGCAACCAGGACGACGGCTCCGACTCCGACGACGACGGCGACGGCGACGGTTGGTCGCAGAACGTTTCTCGAACCACACGCATTCGCCGCGCGCGACGGGTGGTGCGTAAGGCGGAGTTAGTGGCGGAACGGGGCGCGGCGGCGGCGGCGGAAAAGAGGGAAGGTGAGGTTGACGAGGGAAAACAACAAGGCGAGCGCGAAGGCGTCGATTCAAAGCCGGTGACCGACTCGGCGGAGAAAGAAACCGAAGCCGAAATCGCAGCGCGAAAGGACCGGTACGCGAAGTCGCGCAAGGACCAGGACGAGTCGAGTGCGTTTTTTTCCGGAACCTTGACCACAACGAACTTGCCGGAAGAAACGGCGGAGGGTGGGACGGAAGATGATGAGCCAGATGATGAGGAAGAGGAAGAGGAAGGACCTTCTGGGTCGGATGACGGAAACGACGGCGACGCCGAAAAAACCCGTCACGAATCCACCATAAAATCCGCCACCGCGGATTACGCCATGCAGAACGTGTTGTTGCAGATGGGGCTTCAGCTGGCCACGCCGGATGGGATGTTGATCCGGGAGTTACGGCGGTGGGTGTTGCGGTGTCACGCGTGTTCGCACGTCACGAAGGAAACCACGCGGGTTTTTTGCGCAAAGTGCGGCAACGCGACGTTGCAGAAAGTGCAGGTAAGAATTTCCCATTCACCACACACCGCCTGCCTGATTGCCAATACTCGTACCAGAAGGGACCACTTCCTCTGCCCTGACTGTTTGTCCATACATCGCGATATACTCGTCCTGCGAAGGGACGTCTTCCCTCTGCCCGTACTTTTTGTCCATACATCGCGACGTTCAAGACTGACACTTTCTTTTGTTTCGTATCAGCACACGGTGAGCGAAACCGGGGCGGAGCAGTTCGGGGTTCGGCGTAAGCACAAAATCCGAGGCACGCGGTTTTCCCTGGTGGCGCCGAAAGGCGGGCGGAGGGAGAAAGCCCCGATTCTTAGGGAGGATCAGCTAATAGGCATGCGGAAGGTTAAAAACAAAGGAGAACAAGACGTGTTCGCGGTGGAGTACAACGAAGAGTCCTTCGCGGGTTCGTCCCGTGGGAACCAACCAGGAACCGCGCACCTGTACCACCAAAGGGACTTGATGGAACAAGGCGGGTTTCCCACGAAAAATCCCAACGAACGGAGGTTTGTCAGGACGAACAGGCGGAGAAAGTAGAGCGGGGGTTTCAGAGAGGAGTCGTGGTTTTGGTGTACGAAAAACTGCCAACCTGCCAGACTACTCTTTGCGATTAGTCTTACCGTATTAGTCTTAAGACTCTCTTGCAAAGACACCACAACTACTCATAATCGTAAGTAACACTAATTAATCATACAAAGAAACCCGTCAAGAACCGTCTCTCGTTTCTTTTGTCCGCGGCGGCGATTCCTTGATCGGCGCGCCGTACTTGAACCGCCCAAGCTTTGCGTTGGGTCTTTTCGGAATCGCTGAGACGTCCGCGATGTGAATCAGGTGGTGCAGACTGGTGTACGGCCGGCCTCGTGACAAAGGCTTGTTGATGTGGTCATCGCCGGTGGGTAAATAGACCCTGGTGTGCCACGGTTGTTTTTTCCGCGAAAGCTTCTCCGAGCGCGCGCGCAGCTCGTGCAAATCGGCGCCGCGCAAAGGGTGTTTCTTGTTGTCCAGGGTTTTGATTTCTTTGTACGCGCCGGAGTTTTCGAAACTACTCTTGACGCGTCTCGTCCACAGCAACCTGTCCTCCACCGGACGCACGGGGCGGTACCCGGGCGGGCTCGGGAACGGGTCGGGCAAGGTTCGCGAATCCACCGTGCTGGTCGGCGAGGACTCCGTGCCGGTCAGGGACGAACCCGATTCGTTTGAACCGGTTGGGGACGACGTCGGGGACGAACCCGAAGACAATCTCCCCCCGGGTGTTGACGCTGACTCCGACGAGGAGGAGCCGGACGGGGAGGAACCGGAAGGGGACGATTCTCCAGGCTCTGACGGTGCAACGCCAACGCGCTTCGACGGTGTGACAGGCGGCGCCGCGCCCTCCACCGCGCCCGGCACGGCACCCTCCGGGTGCGTCGACGCTAACCGCGCCGCCTTCGCCGCGCGCCTCGCCTCCTTCGCGTTTCGTTTCTCTGCCGCCTCAGCCTCCAAAGAATCCCTCAACGCCTTATCCCCGCCCAGCGGCGCGACCGTGGAAACCCAGGTCCGTTGGTCGCCCAGACGCCACACGTCAGGCCCGAACCGCCCGACGTGCTGCCCGTGCTCGCTCCACAAGTGCGCCGCCGCGTCTTCGCCGCCTGACACGAAGAACAAACCGAAACCCGGAACGACGAACCAGGTCAAAGTCAAAACGTTCGTCCGGCTCGCGTGCGCCTGCCAGTACCCCAAGCACTCCACGTCACCGCGAGTCAAGGGCGACCGAGGCGTTTTGGGGGCGACCGGGCGTTTTTCTCGTTCCGTAGTTCTGGGAACCGGTTTTTCTTTTTCAATTTCTTTCTCTTTCCACGACGCGACGTGCATGTTCTGCACCGCGCTTTCCACGTTCCACAGCTTCACCCGTCCCACGCTGTCGCCAGAAACAAGCTTACCCCCGCACTCGCTTATCGCTATCGACAAAAGGGCCTCCCCGGGCCGATGGCCCGCGTGGAAATCAAGCGCCAGCCGCCCGTTTTTCACGTCCTGATTGTAAAAGAATAAATGTCAGTCTTGTATGGGCAATCAGGGAGGCGGAATGTGGTAAATGGGGAAATACGTACCCAACACCGCACGTGCCCATCCGCGTATCCCACCCACAGAAACGTGTGCTGCAAACCCGCGCCTCGGTGGTGCGGGTCGTGTGGGTTTACCCGGGTGCTGTTGTGGAAATAAAAACGTCAGTCTTGAGTCTTGAGTGTACTGTATGGGCAAACAGTCTACTTGTGATGTATGTAGTATACTTCCTTTAATGACTAGTGTACTCAGAGAGGAGCTGTAAACAGCGCGTGGATTTGGGAAAGCCCCGTCCGGCCGTACCTGGTAAACGCCAAGCACTCCGCGGCTCGGTGCGCGGTCGCGTGGTGGTCGTCGCCGCTGCCGTCCGCGTCGATGTCGCCCGAGGTGTCCCTGTCGTTTGGTAACGCGGGGGGGACAAGACGAGCGCGGCGCTCGCCCATGTCACTCCAGACGAAAACGTCCCCGGAAAAGTCACCCGTCGCGACGACCGTGCTCGCGTCGTTCGCCGCGCAGCACAAAACGTCGTGGCCTGAGATAGAAAGTGTCAGTATTTCGGGCCATGTTACGTGAGTAAACAGTCAGAGTAATGTAATCGGGCCTCCACAGGGAATCTATGATTTGGGAAACGCGCAATACGCACCGTGCCCGGAAACAACCCTCCGCGGCGTTTCCACGCGCACGTCGTGCGTGTCGTCCCACAGCGTGACCTTCCGGTTCCACCCCACAGACGCGAACCGCAAATCAGGAGGCTCGCCTATTGTACAAACGCCTGTTACTTTTTGCGTCTCCAGCCGGTCTTTCGACGAAACCGGTTTTTCAACCGCGTTGATTGATTCGTGCGTTTTGCCGCCGCGTGTTTTGCCGCCGTGTTTACCAGACCCCGCCGCCTCCCCGCCGCCTAGATCCTTCACCAGGTCCTTGCACAAATTCCCGTTCGCGATGTTCCACGCCCGCACGCCGCCGTCGCCGCCGCCGATGACGATTCGCCGGCCTCGGCGGTCAAGACACGCTGCGGTCAAATTCGCAACCTTGGGAGGCTCCAGCGCGCCGTCGCCGACGCCGTTCCCCGCCGCCGCGATGAGCGCTTCGTTGGAGTCGCCGCCCTCGCCGGTATCCCCCGTACCGGCTGTCGCATCAGCACCGCTGTCAAGCGCCACGTCGTTGTCCGCGTTGAACCGAAACACGCGGTCGCCGTCGGTCACGTCCCAGACACAAACCACGGCGTCGCAATCCGCGGTCACAACGCGTTGGAACGCTTTCGTTGGTACACGAAAAAGGTCAGTCTTGAGTGGCACCAAGTGCCATGTATATCGCAATGTATTGGACGATGTATGGACAACAGTCAGGGTAATCGGTCTGAACAGTCACCAGCTGAGAGATAAAACAGTGCACTTGTGATGTATGTGTTAAACCGTAGATACGGGCGGACAGTCGGCAAAAGATCAGTCGTCGTGTATGATTCGGGAAACGCGCGGTTACGTACCTTTGGAGAACGAACAAGACGCCACGGCCACGGCGTGCGCGTCATCGTGCCCCCGTACGTTGGTTTGCAACTGCCATACTTTCGGCTGGACGCTCGCGATGACGAGGGTCCGGCGTTTCGTGTCGAAGCAAACCCCGCCAATTGCGTTTTCCGGGTGGTACTCCTGCTCGTCAACGAACGTCTGGAGGTTCCGTTTGGTTTTCAAGTCCCACACTTTCAGGGTTTTATCCGAGCTCACCGTCAAGACGTGTTGCTCCGAGTCGATTGGAAGAATCAAAAGCACGGACGTTTCGTGCCCCCTCAACTCGCCAACCGGCCCTTCCGAAAGCGTGGCCCAGAGCTTCACGGAAAGGTCGTCGCTTCCGGTGAGCAGGATCTTCCGCTGGTCGCTCCACGCGACCGCGTTGATGCCTTTCACGTGGCCGTTCTTGGTGAACCTTCTGCGCACGGAACCGTTCCCGTCTGAAAGAAAAGTGTCAGTCTTGCATGGGCAAACAGTGTGTGGCGGATTTGGGAAATGCAACACAATACGTACCGAGGGACACGAGCGCCGCGGTGCCGTCGCTCGCGCCGGTCGCGAGACAGTTTTCGCTCGCGACGTGGCAAATCGCGGTGACCCAGTGGTTCGGGTGCACCGAGACCGAAAAAGGTTTCTCGAACCGAACGCTGGAACCAGGGCGTTCCGCTTTTTCGCCATCCGTGGTGTCTACGACTTTCAAAAAGTGCACGTTGCCCCCGACGTCGCCCACCGCGACGTGGTCCACGTCCTTGCCGTGTCGCGCCACCCGCTTTCCCCCACACCACCCGGCGATACAAAGCGGGACGTCGTGAAGGGCGCGGTACGCGCCGGCTTGGGTCCAGTTTTTAGGGTCAAACACTCGTACGGACCGGTCAAAACAAGCCACCGCGAGCCTTCCCGTGACCGGCAGCTCCACTCCGCCGGTTGCGTACCCCAAGCCCGTGTCGATTTTCTTGTGCAGTTTTATTTGAGGAATGGATTGTTGCGATTTGGATTTGGATTTTTGATCGCCCCTGTCGCTTTCGTCCACCACCCACGCGCGGACGGTGCCGTCCCTGGAAACCGTGGCATACTGATCCACCCGTTTCATGCGAACAATCGACGTGACTAAATCCGCGTGCCGCGTTTGCTTGTCGAAAAGTTTCTGTTTCGGGTTTTGCAACTCGTACTTTGATGGGGCAGCGGTGGCTCGCGCTTTGTCTCTTAACTGTTTCGCCGTTAGCAAAACGTGCGTGCTGAACTCGTCGAAATCTATCGTGTCGCCCGCGTTCGTGTCGATCACCGCGAAGAGGCTTTTTAATCGGGCGTCGACTTCTTGGTGCAACGCGGCGGTGATGATTCCAAGTTCGATGTTGGCCATGGCGTCGGCGACGACGGCGTTGGCATTGCCTTTGTCATTGCCATTGCCATTGCAATTGCCATTGGCACCTCCGTTGGCTTTCCCAATTGTGTTTTCCTCGTTCGCCTTGTGCCACGCCTGCGTCGCCTCACTGACTCGTACCCGTGCCTCTTTCATGGCAGGGTCCAGCTCCCGGAACGCCTTCGTGAACTCGCTCAAACCCAATTCGTGCGTCCCGTTTTCGTCCGCGGTGTCGAACACCGACCGCAACGCGTCAATCGTCGCGGGTTTCACCGGCTCATCGGCATTCCAGTTCGGGCCTACACTGAACCCGAGGTCGATTGGATCTCGGCGTTGTCTGCGAAGGGGCGAGTGTGTTTGGGAAGGGGAGGGGGGGGGCGAGGGTGTTACTGTTGTAACTACCGGAACCGGGCCCGTCCCGGGAACCTCCGCGAGCTCGCCGTCCGCGTCCGCACCGGACGCCCCCATGGCGTCCGTTCAATGGGAAAGTCAACTTGTCGTCGTGCGGAAAGGCAAGAAAGTGCTGCAGTGGCAAACGGAACGAAAAACAGTGGACGAGTGCAAAGCTGCAAGAAAAGAGCGACGAAACTTTCACCTCTCGCCCGTGCGCGATACGCGTGTTCGTGTGTTGTTATTAAACGCTGCTAATACGCGAAGACACCTACGATATGCGATGACAAGAGTTCTTCATTCTTTTCCAATCCAGTTGATTAAAAATCGCTCACAAAAGAAGACACATCCCTACGTCGCATCGTCCATTCATCATCAAACTTCTTCTTACTTGCGTCCGATCTTGTCGAACGTGCTGACGCCGACCACGGCGACGCCGATCGCGGCGAGAACAATCCCACCCGCGGCGACGCTGAGAAGCGTATTCTTCAGGGAAGGGGTCATCGCGGCCTCCGCGACGAGGGGGTTGGCCAAAGCCGCGGCGGACGCGGCGGTCAGGGCGGCGGTCATCTTCTCAACCTTGGAGCTGTTATGGTTTGAGAAAAAATCAGGGAAGGTCAGTTTTTGTGGGGTTCTGCGGTGATCGGTTGCATCGATCGAGGCGTGCGAGACCCCGCGACCCTGCGCCGTCTTCGCGTCCACGCGTCCCCTGGGTCTTCCCCGGGTCGCACGTCCGAGCGGCGTTCTCTTCGCGATCCCGCGGCCACGCGCGTTCGCGGAAACGCGAAAACAACCCGCTGACGCGTCTCGGGGCCAAGGAGGCTGGAGCCGATCGCGCAAAAACTAAACTTGCAGGGTTCCCCGATCGATCGCTCGCCGCACGTACCTGGCAACCGCGTTCATGCGCACAGATTTCACCGCGACGGAGCGCTTGACTGGAGTTGATTGGAAACGAGTTGGACGTAAAGGTCAGCAAAGGGTACGAAGTGGTCATCACCGAAACCTCGCGCGCGGAGTAACACACGCGTCTTCTATCCACACGGACCGCGTCAATGTCCATCAACGAATGTTGGATTTCGACCCTCGTTTGCGTGTCTCTCTTTCCTGACGTACCGGGAAGCGCGGACCGGCGCGAGGTGATCTTGCGCTGCGCAACCTTGGCGGGGGCGCAGACGGCGAAGTTGGAGGCGACGATGGCGGCCATTTTGGGTGTGTGTTTGGTGCGTTGACGACGGGGGTGTGTGCGAATATGCGCCAGGGATGGCGCTCGTCAAAGCAGGAGGAAGAAAAATCCCCTCGTCGCGTTTACGACCAATGAGCGCGCGCCAAGTTTGCGAAGAAATCGAAGTCGATGAATGGTCGAGGACGGTTTAAAATATCCCATACATATTCATCAGACTGAAATGCATACAAAGTATGTTCGGCCGAGACGGTCTAATAACTCAAGAATTTTCCAGATTCATTTTTTCAGAAAAACCTGAAGGCACTTCAGATTGAGATGGAGATTCAAAGGGAGCTGTTTCCGCCCGCACTCCTCAGAGGCGCCTGTCATGGCGGACCCCCCCCTTCCCTCCACGGCGGGGTCGGGTGGGACGCCTTCCATCCGACCTGTGTTCCAGACAGCGAACCAGAGTAGTCGCACGATCAAACCCATCGCCGCCGAGTCCGTGCACCGCATATGCAGCGGCCAGGTGGTGTTGGATCTGGCCGGCGCGGTGAAGGAGCTGGTGGAGAACGCGCTCGACGCGGGGGCAACCAACATCGAGGTGCGGTTGAAGGACCACGGCGCGGACACGATAGAGGTGGCGGACAACGGCACAGGCGTTGGTGAGCAGAACCACGAAAGCCTGACGGTGAAGTACGCCACCTCAAAGCTTGTCAACTTTGGCGATTTGGCGTCGTTAACGTCCTTCGGATTCCGGGGCGAGGCGTTGTCTTCGCTGTGCGCGCTGTGCGACAGTTTCGTGGTTACCACAAGGACACAGGAAGAGGACGCGGGGTGGCGAATAGAGTACGACGCGTTCGGGAGGATTAACGGCAAAACCACCGCCCCACGGGCGGTCGGCACGACGGTCACCGTGAAAGGGTTGTTCAAACCGTTAGCGGTGCGGCACAAGGTACGCATTTCCATTTACCGCGTTCCGCCTTCCTGATCACAGCCCCTACTTGACGGCCACTCATTAAAAGGAAGTGCACTACATACATCAAAAGTGCACTTTGTACTCATACAAGTTACGAACATCACGACCTCCCTGACCCTTTCGGCGTCCATCGCGCCAGGAGTTCGCCAAAAACGTAAAGCGCGAGTACGGGAAGTTGCTCCATCTTTTGCAGCAGTACGCGTTAGTCAGCGTGGATACCAGGTTGATCGTGAGTCACCAGGTATCGGTCGGCGGTAACGGGCAAAACGCAAAGCGTCAGACCGTGGTGCACACGCAAGGCGCTTCTTTGAGCCAAGCGTTGCGTCAAACTAAGTTGGAATCGATTCTAGCGAACGTCACGAACGTGTTCGGAGTGAAGGTTTCGCAATCTTTGTTGAAAGTCGACGTTCAGGTCAAGTTACCTGGCGGGTCCGGGTGTGTGCTGCAAGGTCACGTCAGCAAACCGGAACCAGGCACCGGACGAAGCTCAGGCGACCGACAGTTTTTTTACGTCAACGGCCGGCCGGTGGATCTGCCGCGCGCGTCGAAGATCATGAACGAAACTTACCGCGCGTTCGTGGCGGGCGCGCAGTGTCCTTTCGTGTTGCTGAATTTCATCATGCCCCCTGATTCGTACGACGTCAACGTCACACCGGACAAACGCAAGGTGCTGCTGCACGACGAGGAGGCGTTACTTAAAACGGCCAAAGCGGTTGTTGAGAATTTGTACGCCCCGTCGAGGTACACCTTCGCGGTTTCCGTAGGCGCGGATTGCGGCGGCGACGACACGGGTGCGGCGGCGAGGGACGTATTGGCAAACAGTCACGACCGGCGACGACCGGAAATGCTGCGAGAAGAACTTGGCAACTACCTCCCGGCGCTTCCCGCTCCGGGAGACGACCAGACTGAATACCCACACGATGAGTTACGACGTGACGAAGAAACGGCTGTCGTGAAATCTGAGCCGCGAGATGACCGACCCGGGGTGAGCTTCGCGGCGTTCGGGTTGGGGAGGGAAGTCGACAGCGCGTCGGCCGCGCCGAACCCACCCACGACCTCCGCCGCTAACGCACCCGCGCGGACGCGGCAAGGCAACCTGGGCGGGTTCGGTTTTACGGTTGAAAAGAGTTCGGTTGCGTTGGGGGATGGGTGGAGGGCGCCTGTTGGCGATGACGGTCGCGGCGACGACGACGACGACGACGACGGCGACGACCCGCGCGACGAGGAGTACCGGCCGGGGGGTGACGCACGGCACGACGACGACGACGACGACGACGACGACAAAAACGAAGCGCGCGACGTGAATCTCGGCGTGAATCGATTCGGCGTTGGATCAACAGAAACCGCCGGCCCGTCCTCCGCGCCGTCGCCCTCGGCGAGACGAGTTTCGAACGCGCCGCCCTCAGCTGACTTAGGGAACGATTTAAACCCGTTTCCGGAAACGGATACCCAGGACGACGAAACCGGAATGGTCAAGCTCGAACCTGAAGAGCCGACGACGGATGCTGCGCCGACGACGAATCGGCCAAGGGTCGCCGGTCCCGGCGGGTCGCCCATTCCGTTCTCCATGCAAACCTTGCTGGCGAACCGAGAAGGGTTGATAAACCGACGAAAAGCGAAGAGACGCGCCGCGCAAGCCGCGACGCAAGCCGCGATACAAGAGGAGACCGTTTCGGCGTTTGAATCCGCGTCGCTGGCGCCAACTTTCCGCGGTTCGGTCGAGGCCCTCGACGACGACGACGACGACGACGACGCGATGCGTGATATGCCTGATCAGGCCGATACGCAAGACAAGAACCCGTTAGGTCCCGCGCTAGGCACGGGCGACCAGCGCGCCACGAACGAGCTCACGCGCGTTTTCCAGAAACGCGATTTCAAACAAATGAAAGTCGTCGGGCAGTTCAACCTGGGGTTCATTTTGTGCGTTTTGCGCGACGACTTGTTCATCGTGGACCAGCACGCGTCGGATGAGATTTTCAACTTTGAGCGGTTACAAAGAACCACGGTGCTGAACAAACAACCACTCATCGTGCCCACCAAGCTCGACCTGACCCCGGCGGAACAGCAAACCGTGCTTCAGCACATGGTGCGGGGCTTTCCCATTTACCACGTTCCGCCTACGCGATTGCCCATACTCGTCCTGCGAAGGGACGTCTTACGACCAGAAGGGACGGTTATTCCAATCCCTCATACTATGGATTACAGTATACCCTTCCCAATCCCGGATATACCAATCCCGGATATACACGCGGTCGAGAGACTGACCCTTTCTTGTTACTCGTGCCAGGACGTGTTTCTCGCAAACGGGTTTGGGTTTTGCGAAGACGCGGAGCGGGGAATCGCGGGCGCGCCTCGTTTTGGCGGCGGCGACGACGACGACGACGCGCTCACGGAAGACGACGACGACGCGCTCACGGAAGCGTGCGTCACGGAAGGGTGTTGCCTATCCCTGAAGTCAGTGCCGTTCAGCAAAGGCACTACTTTTGGGGTAAGCGACGTCCAGGAACTTATAGGCATGCTGGACGACGGCGCGTACGCGGCGCCGGCGAGGACGCAGCTGTCAGTGGGGCTTTCGCAGGTACGTATGTATTGCATTTCCCAAATCCGCCACACACTGTTTGCCCATACAAGACTGACACTTTTCTTTTTTTCCAAGGCGCCAATTGGTTCCAACGGTACCGACGGAGTGCCTGACAATACCGTGCTTCGCCCGTCGCGAGTAAGGGCGATGCTCGCCATGAGAGCCTGTCGCTCCAGCATCATGATCGGCAAGGCGCTTGACCACCGACGCATGAAGAAAGTGCTTGGCAACCTGGCCACCCTGAAAGCGCCGTGGAACTGTCCGCACGGCCGGCCGACGATGCGGCACTTGGCGGATTTGCGGAAATTGCGGACGGCGGAGACGGGGACCGGTTTTGGTTTTGGTGCTGGATCCGGGTCCGTGGGAGGGAAAAGAAAAGCGACCTATTAGCCGGACTGAACCGTACGTGACTTCGTCAGCTCGAGGCTGACTTGTCTCGAATACCGTGTTACCAGAAACCACGCAAACGACGGACGCGATGCGTCCTTACCAGGACTTCACGTACCACGACTACACTGGACTACACCACAACCAGCTCGAAAGTACACTAAAAATACCAATCTACACCGTCTCCATTTCTATTTCCGACTGCGACGGGCTTCGGGACGCGCTTCGGCGTCGCAGGTGCGAGTTCCTGATTGTAAAACGAAAAGTGGTTAACGTCTTGTATGGGCAATCGCGGAGGCGGTGTGTGGTGAATGGGAAATACGTACCTCGCCGAGGCGTTGTCGCCGTTCACCTCTAAATACCGCCACGCCGTTTTCCGGTTTTGTTTTTTCGGGAGGTAGTGACCCACCAAGGTTCCAACAAGCGCGCAGGCGGTGGCGGTGGCGATGACGACTAAGGGGGAAACGCCTTCCGGGTCGCGTTCGCTTCGGTCGGCGGGGTCGTGCGTTTTTCGTAAACTGCTAACCCGAACCGCCCCGGCGTACCCGTCCCGTCCCTCCCCAAGGAACAACGAATCGGGAAGCGAAACGCACGGAGACGGCTTCATGTTTAAAAGCGTCGTGCCGGTGAACGAGCTGTGACTGCTCGCACTGTCATCACGACCGGATGGTGCTTTCAACGTAGCGCCACTGGGGGTCACTTCAAACGCGGCGTCGCACACCGGCACGTACGTGGTGTCCCGAACCGAAGGGGTGAAGATGAAACTCCCTTTCGCCGACGCCTCACTAACTTCCAGGAGCAAAAACCCGCGTTGCGTCGTCTTGGCGTACCGCATGGTTTTCTTATTCGCAATCAAGTGCCCTTTGTCGATTAGCGCGCTCGGGACCCACGGAAAGGACGCTTCGTACGCCCCAGGGGGGGTCACGCCGGGAACGTCGAACTCGGCGACGACAGCGGATGCGAAAAAGTCGGAGGTTTCGTTTTCGTTGGAATCCGAATCCGCACCCCAGGTTTCCCACGTCTCCCTTTCATCACCCACCACGCCCGCCCACGCGTCGTGGGAATCGCCGCCGAGAATCAACGCGCGGTTCGCGTTTCCCGTGACCGCGTTTAGGAACCGCTTTCGCTCTGCGAATGTAAAAATAAAGTGTCAGTCCTTTCGTGACGTGTATGAGTAGTTACTCTGGACAATCGGCAAACAGTGTGCCTGGATTTGGGAAAGACAATACGTACCTGCGACGTACCCGCGCCAGTCGTCAAAGTCCCAGTTTATGGCGTACCGGCCGAGCGCGAGTAACGCTCGGGCGGACGCGGTCGCCACGGCGCGCCCGCCCGCGCCGACGGTAACGTCGCCGTCGCCTCCTTCAGGATTTGAACCGCCGCTCGCGTCGCCAGAGTACTCTGTCCATGCACGCACTGCGTCTAACCACGTGTCGTACGGACCTGGGGCAGGCACCTCTCCTTCCGAATCAAGCGCGCTCGCCGCCTTTTCGATGTCGGGCGAGTTCCCGTTCATCACCGGGCTGGCTTGCGCGAAGGCTTGCCACTTGACCCCAGAGTCTCGCGAACTTTTCGTCGTCTCCCCTACCCACATCATTTGATCGACCCCCAGCAACTCCTTGTCCTCCCTGGATCGGTACGCATCCAAATCATCAACCATTTGTTTGAACTTACCCTCCAAAGCGCTGCCTGGCCAATTTAGCGGCGCCGCGGTGGAAGCACCGCCAACAGTCCGTCCCGACTCCTCCTCTTCCTTTATCATCTTTGTCAACCTGGCGAAGACGTTGCCGTACGGGTTTGCGTTCGGGTCGGTTCGCGCGACGACTCGCGTTTCCTTACGATCAATAAAAGAAAGTGTGTGAGTAAACAATCGTAGTAATCGGGCCGAACTGGGATTTGGGTTGGGGCGAAATACGTACCAGCACCACGAAGGAAACGACGTTCCCGAAGTGCACCGTCCTGTTGTACGCTTTCGGGCCATTCGCTAAATCGTCCCATTCGCTTGATACAGGCTCGCGCGTGGGTAACCACTCGTGGTACGCTCGTATCGCGGCTCGCACTCGGGTTTCGTAATCGCCCTCCCTAACCTGGTGGTTCTCGCCTGATACGATAAAAAAGAAAGTGTCAGTCTCGTATGGGCAATCAGGGAGGCGGAACGTGGTGATTGGGAAATACTCACCTCCCCCCGTCCACGGGTTGTTTGCGATTTCGTGGTCGTCCCACATGGCGATCATGGGTGCTGAGGCGTGTAGTTTTTGCAGGGAAATATCCAGGCGGTGCGTGGCGTGCCTTTCCCTGTAGTCAGTGAGGGTGATTGTTTCGTTCCTTGGGAACAACGAGCCGTACCGCGACGCCACCGCCTCACCCGCGTTCGGGTAATGGTTCTCGCCGTACTCGTAGTAGTAGTCCCCGAGATGAAGCCAAGCGGTTAACCCTCCATTTCCCCAGCCTTTCCAAGCCGCGTCGTAGGCGTGGAAGTTACCGAATCCCCAGTTCGCGCACGAAAACACCGCGAATTGTAAAGGGGGTGATGAAGAAGGGTAGGCGCGACCTTTTTCGGGGGGTAAGGTGAACTTCCCGACGGGCGATAACACGGATTTCGTCGTTGCCGCCGGGTTCCCTGTGCTGCTCCCCACGGTGAAGGCGAAGAAATATCGCACGTTCGGTGTCAAGCCCTCGTTAACGTCTATTTTCACGGTCCAGTCGCGTTGCGCGGTGGTGTGTGTGGTGCCGGTCTTGACCACGGAATTCGCGTCCCACCCGAACTGAAACGAAGAATCCGGAACCTGTTTGTAAGACCCTCCACCGATTACACCCTTCGCACCCTTCACAACCCACTCCCCCCCCGCAGCGGTTTCCTCCAGAAACCCATTCGCCTCGGGCAGGGGCGATCGCCAAGGCGGTGACGTGGACACCGTCCACGTCACGTCGAACTCGTTGTGCCAGGAAGGGTCTACGTTGTCCGGCTGGTCTCGGCCGGTGGGGGTGACTCTTGTCCAGATTATTATTGACTCGTGTGTCGGGTCACCGGACGCGACGCCGTGCACGAACGCGCCGTGCACCTCACCTAAACAGACTCCTAAACCCGCGAACAGCAAGGTGACCAGCGCCAAGATGCGTGTAGAGTTCAGGGGGGCGAACCCGGCCATGGCCCGGGACCTACCAGAGCGACGTAGGAGTGAAGGAGATCCATTCAACAATGAAAAGAACGCGTCGTTCTTCCGTTTTACCGCTTCGGTCGGTTGCAAGCATCGCTCGTCTGCGGCGTTTGTTTTTTGGCAGTTACTTTTTCCGAGCGTTTCATAAAAAAAAAACACGACAGCGGCGGCGGAGCGCATCCCTCGGCCACAACCGTTCGCCCCCACGCGCAAATAACAGTCACCATGGCGCCCGAGAAGAAGGAAAAGAAGGAGAAGAAGGAAAAGAAGGAAAAGAAGGTACGGTCAGTTTGTTCCGCCTTTTCCTCGCCCACGCCCCGTCGTGCCCCGAAGCGCCATCCGCCGCCGGGTCCGCATTGTCTCGGTTCTAACCGCCGATTTCCCCCCTCTCATCGTCGCAACAGGAAAAGAAGGACAAGAAGCGCGACGCGGACGACTCCGCGGAGGACGAGCCCGACACCAAGAAGACCAAGGTCGAGGAGGTACGTGTTGCTGTCACAAAACAGAATCCACCGGGTTCGAACCCGCGCGCGAATCCCAACGCGAACGAAGAACGAAGATCGACGCAATCCCGCCGCCGCCTGAAAAGGACGGAGGCCGGGCTTTTCGCGATCGTCGTGATTCTAATTGATTTTCGCTCGCCGTAGCACGCGAAGCGCCAAGTGCGTCTTTTCCAGAGGAATCCTTCTCTGACCAAATACCCCCCCCCCACTAAAACATAGGAAGCTTCCGGCGAAGACGCGGAGGACGAGGAGGATGGCTTCAAGGTGCACACCAAGTCCGCGGCGGATGCGAACCCTCTTTCCAAGGAGTACGAAGACATCACTTTGAGCTGCCGCGACTGCAACGCCGAGTTCGCGTTCTCGGCGGGGGAACAGGAGTTCTACCAGTCCAAGGGCTGGGAAAATCAGCCCACGCGGTGCACGGAGTGCAAGAACGCGAAGAAGGCGAGGTTCGGCGAAGGCCCTTCGGCCGGCCCGGTGTGCTACGCCTTCCAGAAAGGCGAATGCACCAGAGGCGACCAGTGCAGGTTCTCGCACAGCGAAGGCGGCGGCGGCGGCGGCGGCGGCGGCGGCTTCGGCGGCGGTGGCGGCGGCGGCGGCGCTCCCGTGTGCTACGCGTTCCAGAAAGGCGAGTGCACCAGGGGTGACGCGTGCCGGTTCTCGCACACCGAGGGCGGCGGTGGCGGCGGTGGCGGTGGCGGTGGCGGTGCCAAACCCCCTTGCTACTCCTTCCAAAAAGGCGAATGCACCCGAGGCGACGATTGCAGGTTCTCGCACGACCCCAACGCCGCGGCCCCGCAACGCTCCACGCAGCCGTGCTACTCGTTCCAGAAGGGAGAGTGCACCCGGGGTGACGCGTGCAGGTTCTCGCACGATTAAGGTCGCTTGAGTTTCATAGTCTATGAAGTTCGTAGGAGTGGAGAGGGGAGAGTGACGAAGGGAGCGTTGTGATCGACGCTACACACATTGTCTGTTATTTCAAGTCACTCCTGATCTTTTATTTTTTTATTGTTTAGCCGCGGCAACTCTCCGGAAACGTCACGGCGCCGTAGTGACGAGACGTCGTGCCAGCGGTGATGGCGCGCGCGAATTTACGTGGCGTCTTTTTCTGTGGTCTTTTTTGTTTCTTTCAAATCTCATCTCCCCTCATCCCAACCGGTACCGGAGTCATTCCCGGAGCTGCGTCGTGTCGCCTCGCGCGGCCCTTCACGGGGCGCGATGTTCAAGGCGATGGCGAAGCTTACCGTGCTGGGCGTTTCGGTCGGGGGGCGGCACAAGAAAGGCCCTGGCGCCGGGTCGTTCGGGAGCGACAAGGATTTGGCACAACCAACCGGTGCGGGTGAGGTAGATTTCCACGACGACGTTGATAAGGCACACGGCGTTGAGTTGCCTCTGTCGTTACAGGAGTGGTCCAGGGAAGGGTCTGCGGGAATCGACCCTGCGAACTTCGCGGCTCAGTACTACGGCGACGCGGGTGAACCACGAATCGCACGACTGCACGCCGTGTTGAGTACGCTGCGAGACAGGGCGGATGAAGAAATGCGCGCCAACGTCTTGGCGAACCACGCTTTGTTTGTCAACGTGGGGTTGGAGATTGGACGGCTGACACACAAAGTCAACGAGTTACGAACCCTGGTTGCGATACCGTCGGACGCGGTGGATGCGATGCTCCATGAGGCGGAACGGGAGGCGGAGGCGACAGACGACAACACGACGAAACGAGGCGACGGCACACATCATCGCAATGGTACACAAAATCGAAATGGCTTTGACTCGGAAAAGAAACTCGATTGCGACGGCGTTCGCGCGGAGGATGTTTTAACCGCGGAAAAGCTCCTCGAGGAGCTGGAGTCACGGGTGTGGGAACGCGCGCCGCACGCGGTACTTGATACGTGCAAGCGAACTGTGCTCTTCGTGGAAACGATTCGGGCGGGTAAGACGGCGACGGCGGGTAAGAACACAAATTCCGAAGCGCGCGACCGAGTTTCACGTTGCGCGTGTTTGTTGACGCGCGCGGTTGATTCCGCCATGCGCGCCGCAACGGAAATGCTCGTGAACGTGGTTGGTGACGCAAGGGAAGACCATTTTCGCCGAGCCGGGGCGATTTTGGCGTTACGAAACCGTTTCGGCGAGCCTGGGAAAGACGCGGCGCGAAGGTCGGTTGTTTCGCGCGCCGCGAACGCCGCGTCAACCGCTCGACTCGAAGCCGAACGCGCCGAACGAACGTTGAGTATTTTAACCCTGACGGAACAAAAAAACAGTGTAATGATTTTTGGTGGTGGTGGTGGTGGTGGTGGCGGTGGCGGTACCGCGTACGTACCTACGCACGGCCCGGGGTTCGCGTTGCGGTGCGCGGAAGATTTCTGTTGCGCGGCGAGAATCGCGGTCGTGGAGATGAATTCCATCGACGACGACGACAGAAAGACGACAGAGACGCCGGCGAATATTTCGCGCTCGCCCGGTTTAACCCGCCCCCTCTCCGTCACGGCGAAGCTCTGGGTACGAAAACACGCGTTCGTTCCATTCGCGGAAACGGAAACCGACGCCTTCGCGGATTCGCTCGCGAAAAGAAGTTTGCTTGGTAACGACAGTACTGTTTCCGGTGCCGACGAAACAGGAGAAAACATCGGAGGAAGGGTATTTGAAAATGCTTCCTCGGAAGAAACAGAATCGTCTCGCTTCGCGGACGCGCGATTTTCACTCGATTTGGTGTTCTCGCACCTAGACGCGTTCGCCACCGAGTGTCCGTCAATCGGCAAGGAAATACGACGGCGAATTTGCGGTCGGGGTTCGGTTAAAAACGCCATCGCGGGGTTGATGCGATCGCGGATGAATGATAAAAATAACCTGACCAAACGAAACCAGTTTGACAAATTATCGGAGATGGCGGGCGCGTACGCGAACGCGACGGGCGACGACGCGGTGGACGCGCTTAGGGCGTTCGCGGTGACATAAGTGCAGGGCGTATGCTCTGTTAGCACGGTGTACGCTCTAAATAGTCTGATGTAAAGCACTGTTAGTCGGATAAAGTCCTATTAGTGTCTGAAATTAACGAATTACAAAAGCCCGTACCCGAGGTTACCCGCCCGAGTTCTTGTTCGGGTCCACTTGCAACACCGCCATGAACGCTTCTTGGGGAACCTCCACCTTTCCAAACTGTTTCATGCGCTTTTTCCCCGCGGCTTGCTTTTTTAAAAGTTTCTTTTTCCTGGAAATGTCGCCGCCGTAGCACTTCGCCAGGACGTCTTTCCGCAACGCGCTGATTGACGTGCTGGCGATGACTTTCGCGCCGATCGCGGCTTGAATGGGAATCCTAAACATCTGTCGCGGGATCAGTTCCTTCAGCGCGTCCACCAGCCCTCGGCCCATGTTGTATGATTTTTCCCGGTGACAAATACACGCCAAGGGTTCCGCGGGCTCGCCGTTGATCATCACGTCAAGCCGTATCAAGTCGTTCTCTCGGTACTCGGAAAACGAGTACTCCATGGAGGCGTACCCTTTGCTTCGCGATTTGAGCTCGTCGAAAAAGTCAGTCACCACTTCGCCCAGCGGGATGTCGTACTTGATGCTCGCCCTCGTTTCCGATAAGTACGTCATATCGATAAACTCCCCCCTGCGTTGCTGCGCCAACTCCATCAGGGTTCCGACGTGGTCTTTCGGGGTGATCATCTCGAGCTTGACGTACGGTTCCTCAATGTGGTGCCTGGAACCGGCGTCGGGTAAATCCGCGGGGTTCGCGCAATCCACCGACGACCCGTCTGTTTTCGTACAAAAGAAACGTCAGTCGGGGTACGGGCAATCGGGAAAGCGGTGCGTGGTGATTGGGCAACACGGACCTTGCAGGAAAACCTTGTACACCACCGACGGCGCGGTGGTGATTAAACCCAGGTCGTACTCCCGCTCCAGCCGTTCCTGCACGATCTCCATGTGCAGCAAACCAAGGAAACCGCACCGGAACCCAAACCCCATGGCGCTTGATTGCTCGGGTTCGTAACACAACGCGGCGTCGTTGATTTGAAGCTTCCCGAGGGCGTCCCGCAGGTCCTCGTACTGATCGCTATCGGTAGGGAAAAGACCGCAGTACACCATCGGGATGGACCTGGCGTACCCCGGCAACGCCTGTTTCGCCACCACCTTGACCCCCGTGATCGTATCCCCCACACGCGCGTCCGCCACCGATTTGATGTTCCCGATGAAATACCCAACCTCGCCGGCGCTTAAGCGGTTCACCGGGACCTGCGATTGTTACACGAAAAGGGTCAGTCTTGAGTCTAAGGGTGTGCTGTATTGGGCGACGTATGGACAAACAGTCACCAGCTGAGAGATAAAACAGTGCACTTGTGCTGTATGTAATCATCATCAGCATCATGTGTTGGACGTCAAAGAGGGGCAGTAAACAGTGTGTCAGGATTTGGGAAACGCGCAAGGCCGTACTTTCTCCGGTTTCATAATGCCAATCTCCTCGACGTAGAAATGAGCGCCCGTGTTCATGAGCTTGACGTGGTCGCCCACGCCGATTGTTCCGTCCATTACCCGGAAAATAACAACCACGCCGCGGTACGGGTCGAAGTAGCTGTCGAAAATCAGCGCTCGTAGTGGCTCGTTCGCCGTGTCCGAAGGCGGAGGCACCAGCGCCACGATCTGCTCCAGAATCTCATCCATCCCGATGTTCGCTTTCGCCGACGCTAACACCGCGTTGGACGCGTCCAAACCCAACACGTCTTCAATCTCCTGTTTCACGCGATCGGGTTCGCTTCCAGGCAAATCGATTTTGTTCAAAACCGGAATGATCTCCAGCTCCGCCTCCAGGGCTAAATAAACATTAGCCACCGTCTGCGCCTCCACGCCCTGGCTCGCGTCCACTACTAACAAAGCGCCTTCGCATGCCGCTAAGCTCCGGCTGACTTCGTAGGAAAAATCCACGTGCCCGGGCGTGTCTGTATTGGTATTTAGTCAGACGGTACGGGAAAGAGGTGGTTAGTTCGTGTGCTAATTTGCAGGAGGGCGTCGGTTCGATCCTAAGGGAGGGAGGGCGTAGTGGATGCGGTCTACTACTGTGCACAGGCAAACAGTGCGTCATTTGCCTCAACGAGAAGTCATCCACTTGTTTCAAAAAAGGAATTTACGCACCGATCAGATTAAGCACGTACGTCTTCCCGTCCTTCGCGGTGTAGTTCATTCGGGCTGAGTTTAGTTTAATCGTGATTCCCCGTTCGCGTTCGATGTCCATTGAATCTAACAGCTGTGAAGACATGTCCCTCGTAGCGACGGTGTTTGTTTTTACCAACAACGTATCCGCAAGAGTGCTTTTGCCGTGATCGATGTGGGCGCTGCGGCGAAGAAAAGAAAACTTCAGTCCCGAGTCGGCGAGTGTGGGTTCGTAACAGTTGCCAGTAGTGGTAAAGGTTACGGGTAGTGTTACTAGTGGTGTTACTAGCAGTGCACTCAAAGAGGGGCTCGAAACAGTCGGCGGGATTTGGGAAATACAATCATTACGTACATGATGGAAAAGTTTCGGATCATGGATGCGGGGACTTGCAGCACCGCGTTGGGGTCGACCTTGGTGGCTTCTTTCTTCTTTTTCACCACCGGGGTGGCATCCGCGGCGTAGACGGGGGTAACGTAACGTTGTCTGTTCGGTGTGGCGTTGATATGGGTTCGTACTGTTCGCGAAGACGAGACACTAGCTCTCTTGCTGCCACGCCGGTGGGCACATCCGCCCAACCCGCCGCCAACACTGAAGACAGCATGCCGACATGACACGCCTTGCGCGAACGACGCCATGTTCCTAAGCCGCCTTACCTCTCTACCCTAAGCTCGCCGCTTGTGCCGAAACGACTCTTGGGCGCGGAGTACGAACCGACCGGAACGCGGGGGACCAGTGCAGAGACGAACGCGTGGACCAAGCGCTTTCTCACGTGACGCGTCGCCCCTTATCCGACGAGATTTTCACAATGTCGAAAAAAATCAGTTCGTCGTTTTCTCGAGGCCGGCCACCGGTCGTCGGTCCAGACAAACGAACGCGGACGCACGTGGGCTGTGTGTTTTCCGACGTCAACCGCCCAACGGCCGCGATGGTTTCGGTCGCGTGTGTCGCGGGTGCGACGGCCCGACCGTGCGTGGCTTTCGGGAACACACCTACCGGTTCCAACAACCGGGGCGCGCGTCGTGCAAACCAAGTCGCCAAACACATCCCTAAAACTTCCGTGTCCATGAATGCGTCTGGAACGAACAACACTCGCAGCGCTTCTGGCAAGGGTTTTCGTCGCAGCATCAGCACGCAAATAAGCGCCTCGAGCAACGAAGGCAAGGACACCGGGCGAGGAGGCGGTCTTGGTAAGTTTTTAGGCGGGCTCTTGTTAGGCGCGGGCATCGGCGGCGCGATAGGCGTCCTCTTCGCCCCGCAGCTCAGCAAAACATTCCTGAAAGGAAAGGACGCGGCTGGAAGGTTTCTGTATGATGATTGGGAAAACTCGAGCGACAACGACGGCGACCTCGCGCTTGAAAGAACTAGGAACGACTTGAACGAGAAAATAGCCCAACTCAACGCCGCGATTGATACGTTTTCTTCGGAGGCGGATAAACAGGGTCAGGGGGCGGGGGATGGGGACGGCGAAGACGACGGCGAAAGTTATCTCGACTCATCTGCGGTTTCAAAAAAAAACGCCGACGACGCGGCGTCAGACGGGACGCCCGAGAAGACGGCTTCCGCGAAAACGCGGTAGTCGGAAGAAACCTTACTCGATTTGATTGAAAGTGCAAAAAAATCGAGCATAGATAACAGTCATACCGCCTCCCTCAACTCTGCTTCGCCCGTCCCGCCCCCCCCCCAGAAGAAGCCGCCGGCGGCGCCACCAAGTTACTCAAAAGCATCATCACGGGCACGATGTACATCCAGTTCTTCTGCCAGAACGTCTTTTCGGGTTCTTCCTTTTGGTCACCCTTGGTGGTACCTCCGTTAGCGCTTCTTCGTTGTTTCGCTTCCCTTTCCTTTTTACCGGCGGGCCCGCCGTGGCCTCGCACGTCGGTCGGCGCATGCGGGTCCAGTGTGGGTGCAGTCTTGTAAAAACGCACCGAAACCGTGCTTGCGAAGTGAGGGTCACTACTCAACTTAGCACCCCTGTCCTCTAAATGACACTCCCCACCAGCAGGGTCGTAATCCACGCCCACCACGTTGCCGTTTTCGTCCATGTGCAGGGCGAAGTTTTCCTGCAACCCGCTTTCGGCTAAACACTTGGCGGGGAGAAACGCGATGACCTTTTCGTCCCGGCGCGGGTGCAGCACGTTCGCGGGAAGCGCTATTCGGTACGGCAGGTCGTTTTCGCTGAGGTAATTAAACTTCTCGATGAAATCATGGGTCAACGGGTCGCGTTCCAGTTTCAGGTGTGACAGGCGCGCCGCGGAGTGCTGCTGCTGGTCGGATTCGCCGGCCTCATCATTCTCATTCTCGCCGCTCCGTTCCGAAAAAGTGAAGTGCGCTTTCCCGGAAAACACCCCCGCGGGTTCCCAACACCCTGTGGCGTCGCCTGGAACCACGGTCAACGCGTGCTCCAGCACGAACGAAATCTCCTCGACGACTCGTTCTCGTGTGCCGCCGGCCCTCGCGGTCGCCAGCTGGTTTGTTGGGTCGTCCTTAGTGTCTGAGGAGGGAACCTCACTACGATCGGGGACACGTCCCGAGGATGAACTCCTCCGCGCGCTTTTCGAGGGGGGCTCGAAGGTTTCGTCCACGTCGCTGGCCAACGTTGGGGACACACACAGAGCAAGCGCGATGGCCACGACGGAAACGAGCCTGAGGCGCAGACGCATCGCAGGGTGAGGTGGTGGATCTGTCACTGTGGCGCGAGGCGATCTGGATGAGAGGGGTTGGGGAGGAAATACTGTAAACCTCAAACGGGCGACGACGAAGTGTATTGGACCCAAAAGTGCGCTTGCGAGATTTCCGAGAGCACGGGCTCCAGTTGCGCCGCGCGCGCGCGCGTGTGTTCGCGCGATGTCGACGCGTGTGCTTTGCCGCGCCGCGGTGCCCACGGTTGCCCTAGCCGCCGCGAGACCGGGCGGCGTTTCACGGCGTCGCGTCACGGCGAGTCACAAACACCACGTGGTCGTCGGCGTCGCGAAAGCCACCGCCGACGATGACGCGACCGAGGACTCGCACGACGACGGCGACACCATCGTGGCGATCGCCACGCCTGTCGTGCCAAACGCCGGAGGCGTGTCCGTGATTCGAGTTTCCGGGCCGAACGCGTTAAACGCGGTGCGTAGGGTTTTCCGCCCCGCAAGCAAAGCGATACGAGACGGGCTGTTGCACAACGGTGATTCGTTCCAGACGCACCTCGCGCTGTACGGCACCATTCGCGACGAACGCGACGCCGTGCTCGACGAGGTGTTGGTCCTCCCGATGCTCGCCCCCCGGAGCTACACCACGGAAGACGTGGTTGAGATCCACTGCCACGGAGGGACGGTCTGTGTGCAGCGGGTGCTGGGTTTGATTCTGCGGAACGGCGAAAGTAGTAACGGCGCCGACATAACTTTCGCGAAGAACGAGGGCGAGACGCGCGACGACGACGACGACGACGACGACGACGACGACAAGCTAAAGCTACAAGAGTCACAAAAATCGAAACCGTCCGTTACCCACCCTGTAAACACAAACACCGCCGTGCGTCTCGCCCGGCCTGGTGAGTTTACCCTGCGCGCTTTTTTGAACGGCCGGCTTGATTTGACCCAGGCGGAAGCCGTGCACGCTTTGGTCACGGCGCGCACGGACAGCGCGGCGGACGGCGCGCTGAGCGCTTTGCGGGGCGGCCTCGCGTTGCCGGTTAAGAAGTGCCGAGCGGTGGTTATCGATTTGCTCGCGGAGTTAGAGGCGAGGCTGGATTTCGACGACGAACTCGAGGCTCTTGACGAGACCGAAATCGGCCGCAAGGTTGTTTCTCTGAAAAAAGAAATCGAAACGATTCTGGCCACGTCGAACGCGGGGAAACTGCGCGCCACCGGGATTTCAATCGCCATCGTCGGCCGGCCGAACGCGGGGAAATCGAGTTTGCTGAACTACTGGTCGAGCAGCGAGCGCGCGATCGTGAGTGACGTCGCTGGTACGACGCGGGACATCGTGGAGGCGAGTGTCGAGATCGGGGGAATGCCGGTTACGTTGCTCGACACGGCGGGAATACGGGCGGACACGTTTGGCGACGAGGTGGAGAAAATCGGCGTGCGGCGGTCGGTCGCGGCCGCCGCGGGAGCCGATTGCGTGGTGCTCGTGATAGACACGCAGCAAGGGTGGCGGGAAGAGGACACGCGGGTGTGGGAAAGCGTGTGTGGAGGTGGCCGTGACGGGAAGCGAGACGATGATGACAAAAAAGACGACGATGCTCTCGACGAGTTTGAAAACGCGCGCGCTCGGTTGTACAAAGTGAGGGGCGGGCTTGAGGGGTTATTAGCCAATCAAAGCGGAGAGATGGGGACGTCTGCTGGCACTCGCGGAACGTCTGCTACCCGGGACGAAGGCGGTTCCAAAATTCCTTTAATTCTAGCCCTCAACAAAGTAGACGAGGTGCGCGACGACGACACCGAATCGCTCGCCAAGCGAGTCTCCGTGCCAGACTTCGTGTTGGCTTCGTGTCAAGCCGTGGTTCGCACCAGCGCGGTTTCAAAAGTCGGAGTGGACACTTTAGAGTCCGCGATTATTGACGCCGTCGGGGCGGGGCAAATAACCCCCGAGGGTAACCAGTGGTGCGCGAACCAGCGACAGGCGGGGGCGTTGCGCACCGCGCTGGCGGCGCTTGCCAGGCTGGAAAGCACGATCGATCTGAACCTGCCCGTGGATTTCTGGACAATCGACCTAAGAGAAGTAGCGACCGCCCTAGGGGAAATAACCGGCGAAACCGTCGCGGAAGACGTGCTCGACGTGGTGTTCACCAAGTTCTGTATAGGGAAGTAGGGGATGAACAGAGTACTATAGGTATAGGTATTCGGTGTTCACCAACTTCTGCATAGGGAAGTTCCCGTGAAGTAGGTACCGGGTATTCCCGCGAAGTAGGTACCGGGTATTAAGGGCGCTTAGTAATTTATGGAAGGACATTCGTGTTTTAGCGGCCGTCTGCAACAAAGCAAAGGTCTTTTAGTGCGTCAGGAGGTGTATTAAAATTCAAAGAAATACTTGTCTCGTCTCTACGAAAACCGCAGGTTCTTCGTCATCGCCGCCGCCGCGTCCATGCACGTCATCACGCCCCCGTCCATGCGCTGGAAGTCAATCATGTACCGCTCGTCTTTCATTTTGTACACCTGGATTTCGAACTTCACGCGGACGTCCTTGGTCATGGGGGTTTCTGCGGAAGGCGAGCTCGCGTCGTCGTTAACAACGGCAACGGACGACGGCTCATCCGCCCCGTCGTCGTCCATCGCGGCGTCGCCGTCGCCGTCGCCGTTGTTGTCGTCCAGTGAGAGCTGCGTCGTGTCGTCCCCTTTTTCAAGCGCCACCGCGGCGAGTCGGTACAGGCACTTCAAGTTATAGGGGCCCAGCTTCTTCCACCGCACGTTCATGTGCCGTAGCACTCGGAAGATCTCAGCCATCACCTCCGCCGGGGCCATGCGCGTGGTGCTGCCCAGCATCCACCGCTGCTCCGCGACCAGGCGCTGTTGCATCAAGTGCGCCTGCACCTGGCCCGGTCGCCGCGTACCCGAGGCGTCGCCCGCGGTACCCCCGCCCGCGCCAAGTGCGTGTGCCCCCCGCTGCGGCAACTCCCCGGGTTCAAACTCCGCGCCCAAGTACCCGCCGAACAGGTTGCGGCGGTTATCCAGAAGAAGAAAGTACGCCACGGTGGCTTTGTTCCTGAGCTGGTGCCGCAGCGCGTCCACCACGTGTTCGCGTTCAAACCCCAGGTTCACTACCATCTCTAACGTCTCCGCATCCACGTTCGTGGCCTGTGCCAGGGTGTCAGGGGGAGGCACCACTAAATACCGGGGCAGGTGAACCGTGAACCACGGGTGTTGTCGAATTTCGGAAATGGTGATGCGCTGATTGAAAAAAAAGAAATGTCAGTCGTGTATGGGCAATCAGTCGGCGGAATGTGGTAAATGGGAAATACTCACCTTCAGCGGGTCCACGAGAAGCGCTCTGGCGATTAAATCCCGCGCGCCGGGGCTTAAATGCGAAGGCAACGTGTACACCCCCCCTTTTATTTTTTTAAACAAATTAGGAATCGATTCGTCGTCGAAAGGTAACGACCCACACAGAAGCGCGTACAAAATAACACCACAAGACCACACGTCGACTTCGGGGCCGCTGTACAGCTTGCCGCTGATCACTTCGGGCGCGGCGTAGTTGGGCGACCCGCAGCTTGTCTTTAAAAAGTGCCCATCCCGCATCACGTTCGAAAGCCCAAAGTCCGCGATCTTCACGTTACTTTTCGCGTCAAGCAACAAGTTCTCAGGTTTCAAATCCCGGTGCACCACCATGTTCCGGTGGCAGTACTCCACGCCGCTCACGATTTGCTGGAAAAAGTGCCGCGCCTCGTTCTCGCCGAGCCGGCCCTTGCGAATGGGAAAACAAAGCGTCAGTCGGCGAGTGTGGGTGTACTTCGTAATGTGTATGCGCAAACAGTCGGGCGTAATCGGGCCGAACAGTGCGCTTGTGATATATTTGTAAGAGCCGCGAGTACTGGTAAGAGTTACCAGTAGTATACTTCCTTTTAATGACTAGTGGATGTCACAGAGGGGCTTGAAACAGTCGGTGGGATTTGGGAAAGCCCCACCACCGCGCACCTTCTCCACGATGTAATCAAACAGCTCGCCGGACTTGACGTACTCCATCACGACGTAGATGTCGTGTGGGGTTTCAAGCACCTCGTACAGACGGATGATGTGCGGGTGCATGAACAGCCGTAAGATTTTTATTTCCCGCCGGACCTTCTCCTCCATGTCGATGGCTTTTATTTTTTTCCGGTTCAATATTTTCACCGCGACTTTGTGCCCCGTTAACACGTGCTCCGCAACCTTGACCTTCCCGAAACTCCCGATGCCCAGGGTTTTGCCCATGCGGTAGTTGGGGAGGTAGATCTAAGTAGGGTTTAGGGTTTCAGGGTGTCCGGGTTAGGGTGGGGAAAGAGGAGGTGGTTAGTAGGTGGTTAACGCGGCGGGTAGGAGTCGAGGTTGAAACTCGATCATCCTTTTTTTTTCGACACAAAAACGAGTCTGTCCTTTTGCGGACCACGACGTGTTCGGTAAGATTGTGTCAGGTTTTCGTGTCCGGGGGCGCGGAGTGATGTGCCGTCCGCGTCCTGTGTTTCGGACCGGGTTTGGGTTTGTTCGTCGTGGTGCAGTGTGTGGCACGTACCTCCGCCATCGCCGCGGAGCCTCCTTTCACCGCGGCGTCCGCGGACGCGTCGGGGGCTTGCTCGGCCATCGCGCGCTGGCCCGAACGATCCGCGTCAGCGAGACGCCGCGATTTGGCAGGCCTTTTTTTTTGGCAACGGAACGCTGCCTTGCTCTTGCCCGTACGCTGGCTTGACTTCCGCAAACGCCTCCAATCAAAACCTCGCGTCTTGCTGAAAGGACACCTTGTGATGTTTGTTGAGACGTTTACGAACCCGGCGGGAAGTCAGTGGCGTGGTGCGTCCACCTCGATCTCCAGGAGCCACTTCGCGACTGAAACTGATTCCGTTGCAAACCGCGAAGAGGCCGACGAGACGCGGGGGACCCGACACTTAGTGGCACGCGCGTGCGGGGCAGCGTCCAGGGAAGTTGATTCGCCTGAAAGTGCGTCGTAGAGACTCGTGCCACGAAAACTGGATGGCGATGGGGCGCGCGTCGCCCGCGTACCACACTCAATGCCACCAACTCCAACTCAGGGCGAACAACAAGCTCATCTGCACAGAATCTTCAGATCTTGTCTTCGTAACTTGCGTGAGCAAACAGTCTTGGGATTCGGCCGAACAGTCTCAAATCGCGACGAAGGGAGGAAGCGCGGAAGGCGTCGAAAGCTTCTCACCCCAGAAACCTTTTCTCTCGACGCGCTCGGCTGCACAGCTGACGCACGCGTGTTCCGTGGAGGAAACCGGTTTTACCTCCCACACCTCACCCCCCAGCACGTGTGCGATGTCCTTCCTGGCGCGCCGGCTTCGGCACACGGTGACTTCATCGTCGTTCGCGGTGACGTCGTCTCCCCCCGGAGCAGGTGCGTCCCATTCGCGGCGACAAATCCGCGCGGCGTTCCGGGTCGGCGCCTCGGACGGGCCGGGCGGGGTGGTTCGTGCCCGCGAAACGACGAATAAGGACGGTGGTGACCTGTTCACCGCCTCGGCTGGCACAGCAACGGACACGACAGACACCACTGTCGGTGGGTGGCGGGAAACCGGAACCTCACACACCGACCAGCCCCCGTTAACGCCGTGGGTGCGGAGCGTGATTTCGGGTGTGGAGCTGCTTCGGAACCCGCGGTACAACAAAGGCATGAGTTTCAGCGACGACGAACGCGAGAAGATGCACCTGCAGGGGTTACTACCGCCCGCGAAGTTCACGCAGCACACCCAGGTGAGGCGGGTGATGAGGAACGTCCGGCAACTCGCCACGCCGGTTGATCAGCACTTCCATTTAATAGGTTTGCTAGAGCGCAACGAACGTTTGTTTTACCGCGTGTTACAGGAGCACATCGAGGAGCTGCTTCCGGTGATGTACACGCCGACCGTGGGGAAGGTGTGCAAAAAATTCAGCGAGCTTTTCTACCGCCCGAGGGGGTTGTACATCACCGGGAAAGATAAGGGCAAGGTGCATCGCATTTTGAAAAACTGGCCCGAAAAACGAGTCAAACTGATCGTGGTCACCGACGGCGAGCGCGTGATGGGCCTCGGGGACCTCGGGGCGCAAGGCATGGGCGTGGCGAGCGCGAAGACAAATTTGTACACCGCTCTTGGAGGCTTAGACCCGTCCGATGTGCTGCCCGTGTGTCTCGACGTCGGCACGAACAAGTACGGCCTTGGACCTTTCCCAAATCCGAACACACCGTTTGATGCCCCTCTGTGACGTCCACGGCCGTCATTAAAAGGAAGTACCTCACAACTGCATACATCACATACGCACTGTTTTACCTCTCAGCTGGTGACTGTTCAGACCGATTACCCCTGACTGTTGTCCATACATCGTCCAATACATCGCGATATACGTTAAGACTCGCGACTGACCCTTTTCCATCCCACTCACAGCGAAACCCTGCTCAACGACCCGCTTTACATCGGCACCAAGGCGAAACGCATCGTCGGCGAGCCGTACGATGACTTAGTGGACGAGTTCATCGACGCCGTGAAACGACGGTTCGGCGAGCGGTGCGTCGTGCAGTTTGAGGACTTCTCCAACACCAACGGAAAGCGGTTGTTGGAACGCTATGCCACGCAAGCCGCGGTGTTCAACGGTACGGCCTTGGGCTTTCCCAAATCCGGGGACACACTGTTTTACCTCTAACGCTGGTGACTGTTCCGACCGATTACCCTGACTGTTTGTTTATACACCGTCCAATACACCGCGATACACAAGACGTTTGACCTTTTCGTGTAACAATCGCAGATGACATCCACGGCGTCGCGGCGACGACGCTCGCGGGGATCATCGCGGCGGCGCCGAAGACGAAAAAGTCGGTTGACCAGCACACGTATTTAATCGCGGGTGCCGGGGAAACGGGCCACGGGATCGGGGAGATGATCGCGGAGTACATCGCGCGCGAAACTAGGTCAACAATTCCCGAAGCGCGACGGAAAATCTGGATGGTGGACACCGGCGGGTTAGTCACGCGTTTGCGCGCGGAAAAAGAAGACACCCTGGCGCTGCACAAGCTGCCGTACGCGCACGACGGAGCGCCCGAGGTACGTATTGGGCCTTTCCCAAATCCCAAATCCCAAATCCAGGCACACTGTTTGCCCATACAAGACTGACACTTTTCGGTTTCATTCGCAGTGCTTCACGGTTTTGGAAGCGGTTAGGGCGGTCAAACCAACCGCGCTGATTGGCGTAAGACGGCACAAGCACTCGCTGCGCAAGGGCGCGCTTGCCGGGCCTGAAGGTGGGGAGTTGGCTGGGTACCGGGAGGACAGCGCGGGGGGCGTGGCGGGGGTGGCGGGGAAGGCCGATAAAGACGGCAAACACGAATCACCGCCAAGGCTGTTCACCAGGGAGGTGCTCGTTGAGATGGGGAAAAACACGGATGCGCCGCTGATTTTCGCGCTGTCACGGCCGGAAGGAATAGCGGAGTGCTCCGCGCAAGACGCGTACCACGCGACGGACGGGCGGTGCGTTTTCGTGCCGGGGTGTCCGGTGGAGCCGTTTGTGGACGCTGCGACGAAAAGATTAATAGCGCCGCGACCGTCAACAAGCGCGTACGTCTTCCCCGGGTTCGCCATGGGTGTTAGTTTAGCAGAAGCAAACCGGGTGCGTTCGCCCATGTTTCTCGCCGCGGCGGAAGCAGTAGCCTCACTAGTCACTGACGAAGACCTGGCGGGTGGCGCGGTGTACCCTCGGACCGGTACGTATTGGGCCTTTCCCAAATCCAGGCACACTGTTTGCCCATACAAGACTGACACTTTTCGTTAACAATCACAGCGCGCCTGCGCGAGGTCGCCGCGCACGTCGCCGCGAAGGTCGCGGCGAAGTGCTTCGAGATGGACGGCGTCGCGACCGCCAACGCGCCGGGGAAAAACAAACAGTCGCACGAAAGGCTCGTCGCGCTCGCCAAGAAGAGCATGTACGACCCGGCGTACAGGAGCTACATGTGAAGGAGGTGTTGAGACGAGGTGTGGAGCGTTTGATGGAGGTATTGTAGTCTACACTACTCCGGTATATTTTTTTTTTGACAAACATTGAGCCACTAGATCGGCTAGATCCTAGCCATTTAATATCACTGTGAGATTTTGTTACCTGACTCATTATTTCGAGCGAGGTCCCAGTGATAGTTATTCTAGTAGCGTTTCCCGGCAACAGCCGGGCAGGGGTTGACAAAAGAACGCAGTTCTTTTGTCTTTGCCCCTGGGCAGGGGTTGGCAAAAGAAATCAGTTCTTTTGCCGCTGTTAACCACCTGTGGGGGGGGGAAGAAGGGAAGATGTTAAATGTTGCTATCTTCACATTTCTTGGCAAGCCCTCATGATTTGATTCACTCTGTTTTCTTACTTTGTCTCAGTTGCGTCTCACGTTTTCCGTGTTGTACTCGTGCTTGTTCTGTCCTTTGTCTCACTGTGTTCAGTTGTGAAGTCGTGATGTGGTCTCGTTCCTTTTCTACTACTCCGGTCTACACTAATCCGGTCTACTAACCTTACAAAGACAAATTCCGCATCTGGACCAATACGGCATCCCTGAGAATCTGAACAATCGCCGTGTGGCCCTCTTGAGCGGCTACGGACAGCGGCGTCACGCCGTTATTCTCCGCCTTGCTGACGTCCGCGCCCAACTCGATCAGCGCCCGCACCGCCGCCTCGTGGCCCTGATGCGCAGCAATAAACAGTGGCGTCTCGCCGCCATCCAACAACGCCTTGTTGATGTCCGCGCCCGCCTCAATCAGCGCCCGCACCATCGCCTCGTTGCCCTGATAAGCCGCAATAAACAGTGGCGTCCCGCCTTCATCAACCGTCTTGTTGACGTCCGCGCCCAACTCGATAAGCGCCCGCACTACCATCTCGTGGCCCTGATGAGCAGCGACGCACAGCGGCGTCGTGCCGTCATCCCTTGCCTGGTTGATGTCCGCGCCCAACTCGATAAGCGCCCGCACTACCATCTCGTGGCCCTGATGAGCAGCGACGCACAGCGGCGTCGTGCCGTCATCCCTTGCCTGGTTGATGTCCGCGCCCAACTCGATAAGCGCCCGCACTACCATCTCGTGGCCCTGATGAGCGGCGGCGTACAGCGGCGTCGTACCGTTTTCCCACGGCTTGTTAACGTCCGCACTGGCCTCGACCAACGCCCGCACCACCGCCTCGTGGCCCTGTTGAGCGGCGCTGTACAGCGGCGTCGCGCCGTCATCCCTTGCCTTGTTGACGTCCGCGCCAAACTCGATCAGCGTCCGCACTATCGCATCGTGGCCCCTGTCAGCGGCGACGCACAGCGGCGCCACACCATCAACTCCCGCCGCCTTGTTTACGTGCGCACGCAACTCGATCAGCGCCCGCACCATTGCCACTTGGCCATTTAGAACGGCGACATGCAGCTCGTTCTCGTCACATGGGCGACCGTTCTTGCGCGCCCACAGTAGCACCTTCAGGTGCCCGCCCCCCGCAGCGTTATCGCACGTGCGTATGTCCCACGGGCAGCCGTTCGCGCGTGCCCACTGCAGCACCTCGAGGTGCTTGCCCAAAGCCGCCGCCGAGCACGCTTCCTGGTCCCACGGCCAGCCGTCTGCGCGCAACACCTTCAACTCTTCTAGCTGTCCGCTCCTCGCCGCTGCCTGACAAAGGAGTTCTTGACGCGACAGGCGACCTTGCCGTTGCATGCGCTGCACCGCGCTTACACATCCGAGCTCCACGGCACGTGTTTCATCAAGCTCCTCAAACCGAAGCCCGGTTTCTGCCACCAGGTCGCGCATCGCGCGGCTCACCGCTGGGAGCCGTGCGAGATCTGCGTCATCGTCGAAATACTCAGATCTGAGAATGTGAGCCACAACGAGGTGGTTGGGGAGGCGGGCGAAAGCGTTAGCCGTGTTGGCCGCATTAGCATCGCGGCGCCCGCTTTTTTTCTCACGCGCGCGAGCTTTCTTACAGGCCATCGCGTTGGTTTAGTGGGCGGTTTTGTGTCCGCGTCGCGCGCGTCGTTGTGCCTCGAGGCTTCCGAGAATGGGCGTTACTACTAAAATTCCGAGGCGAGTGGACTTTTTGAGTCAGTATGAAAAAACAGCAGTCATCGGAGTGATTGGTATACTCTACACACACGGGAAGTGATCAAGTACTTGTACATTGTGGTCTCTCCAGATTTACAAACCTCGTCTTTTCCTAGTCCTCCGCCGCGTCATCCGCCGCCGCGTTCGCCGCTGAGGCGGCGTCGAAAAAGTGCGCCAGGCCTTTGTCCTGGAACCTTTTCCGCGCCGAGGCGTGCGAACGGATGGTTTCGAACTTGAATCTCCCCTCGAAGTGCGCGTGCGGCGCGACGCCAACCCACACGCAGGTACATTTGTTGTCAGCGTCGCCGTCGTCGTCGTCGTCCGCGCCGGCGGTCCAATCCACTCGCTTCGTCACGAGCTTTTCGTACCGCCGAATCGCCTTGCTAACCCCCTCCACCACCACGATCACGAACGAATCCTCGATCGCGACGCACACGCCTGGTGAAGCGGGAAAAGAGAAAAATAATAAGTTTGGGTGTCAGCGAAAAGAGAAAAACAATTTGACATAAGCAGTCGGTGAAAAACAAAACAAAACCGTGTTCGTTCTTCGTAAAGTCGTCGCAAAATATGGCCTCGTGTTGCGAATTTACTCGATCACCGCGGATCGCTCAGAGGCTTTCAGTAATGATACGCGATGTCTTCAGCGGCCAAGGGACGACGATACGGAAGGGTCGGGTCGGGTCCCAACCGAAAAAAGACGTACCCGTGAGATGATTTTCCTGCGCGTTTATGTCCACCCTGAACCTGTGTTTCGGGTTGGCCAGGGATTCTATGCGGTACACCCTGATGTGCGTCTGGCCTGTGTCCCCGGTCGTGTCGTCGAACATCTTCCTCCGCTTCTTTTCCTTCTTTTCCGCCGGCGTCAGCTGTCGCGCCAGGTTCCGGTCCTCGTGCGCCTCCGCCCTTTCCGCCATCTGCGCTCTTACTTGCTTTTCAATCTGCGTCGGATCCGCGACGGCGCCGTCCGTTAACACGCGCATCAGGTTACTAATCTTCACCTTCGGCGGCGGCGGCTCCAACAAACCTTGCTTGATCATCTCCTGCTTTTCCATCTCCCGCGCCACCCGGCGCTGCGTTCGGAGTTTCTTTTGTTCAGTCTTGGTCAACATCAAAGCCCGCGGTTCCGGAACAACGGATTCGCCGCCCTTGGGCGGGTCAAACGGCACGGGGTGCTCCACGTAGAGGGTAATTTTTGAGTGGTCGATGTTGAGTAGTGTCTTTTGCTTTTTGTCAACCGAGAGTGTCGTGTTGGTAGCATCAGTCACGTCTTCTTCGTATGCCTCGTTAGTCACAAGCTCGGCGTCCCACCACTCCGTAGAGAACGCACTCGGAAGGGAAGGCAACAGCCCCGCGACCCGACTCCGTTCCGCCGCGGAAACTGCCTCCGATCGCTCGGCGCCGTCGCCAAGAGGCACCGCGTTTGAATCGCCGTCCGCGGCGTCGTACCCCGCCAGTTCCTTCTTCTCCCGGTTTGCAATCGCCCGAGCTTCCGACGCGCCGTACTTCGCCCGCAAACGGGTCATGTCCGCCTGCTTCTGGAACGTGCCTTCCTCGACGAACTGTTTGTTGATGTGTTTGAAAATGTTTTGAAAGGGAAGGTTCAAGGGGGAAGGTTGAATGAAGGTCAGCGGGTGGGAAATAACGAAAGGCTTTTTAAGGCCCGTCACGGCTAAAAAGCACACGAAAAGGCGCCCAAACAAACCCCCGTCAAGTCAGTCGTCTCCACCCAGTCGCGGCGTCGTTGGAACAGTTGTATCGTCACCGAAGTCAGTTGCAAATTACCCGTTACCTAACTTCATCCGCCGCGACGCGAGGGTTGACCGAAAAAAAAGAAAAAAGAAAACAAAAAGAAAATGTCGTCCACGCGAAGGGGTCACCGGTAAAGTTAACCGGGTTTCCAGCGCGCCGCCGTTTGTCTGGCAAGCATAAAAATTGCAATGAGAAACGGGTAGTTCTCGCGACAGAGTGTAACTTGCGGTTGGTTGGTGTCCGGGTAGGCGGGTCGATCAAGAATAGATCCTCAAAATAGATCAAGAATGCACCCGGAAAATATGCCGACGTCGAAGGACGAATTCGAGTGAAACCCTCAAACTCCGTCACACGACACCGGCGAGTTGCGTTTCGCATCGCCGTAGTCCCCGCGTGTCGATTTCGTCCCGAACGGGCGACCGCGGGGCTTTGATGGATGCAAAGAATTTGAGGGAAAGTGTGTGAGGTGTCTACGGAAGAAAAAAAAAGGCGTCGCACCTGAAACTCTTTTCGGTCCCGCCGCCGCCCGACGAATCGCTCGTCGCCGGCGTAAACCTCCGCCGCGGTTTCCCTTTGTAAAGCCGCGAACAAATCGAACTTGGCCTGTTTTTCCTTTTGCGCCAAGCTCTTCGCGTTGATCGCGAAGGTTGATATTTCCTTCACGTTCGCGCTTTCCACGACCTTGCCGTCCTCGTCGATTTCCTCGCCCTTCGCGTTCAATCGCAGCGCTCGCGGCGCCCCTCTGCCAACGGAGGTCGCCGCCGCGTTTTGTTTCTTTTGCTTCGCCCGCTCCGCAACCTCCAGCGCCTTTTTCACCGCGTCGGATTGGGTGCTTGGAGTTGCTGTTGTGTTAACTGGAATGTTCGCTTTCTTGAGCTTCTCCGCGAGCGCTTTCTGTTTCGCCAAAACCGCCTTTGCTTTTGCCAGGGCATCTTGTTTTGGGACTGTGGTTTTTCCAGCCGCCGCGGCTGTCTTGTCAGGCGCGGCAGTGACCGCGGGGGCGACCGGGGCAGGGTTGTTTTCAGCAGGATCCGCATCCGTGTCCCATCGCCGGCGTTTCGTGCGTCGCTCCTCGTTTGGGGGCGACCCCGCCGCTTCACGCGGGCGTTTTTCCGCGCTGCCCGCCATGGTTTTAGACTCCTTCCCACCAACGAATCTGACACACGTAGTCACGTACGCGCCGAGGTCGCGGTAGGTCCTCTACGGACCCCGATCACGGCGATCGTACCGCGTGTCCCGTGCCCCTCGACGCAACCGCACGGCGTGTCTTCACCCCAACGCCGTGATCAGGCCTACCCACACCACGGCCCCAGCGCCGCGAGCCACCGAAGTGCGCGATCGCCGCAACGCCGCAGTCAATAAAATTCAAGCCGGCCGGCCGCCTCCTTCGGCGCTCAAAGCACATTCGTCAATCGAATGAGGTTCTTTTCTTATCGTCGGGATACCCGAGAAAAGGCGGATTGCGTCGCCTCTGTCGCCACTCATCCGCACGCACCACAAACATGGAGTCCCTCGGAGCGCGTTCCGCGATCGCACCCGCGCTAGCGCGCGTGCCTGGAAAGAACAAAAACAAACAAATCCGGACCTCGAGTTCCTTCCGCGCCCGCGCTTCCGCGAAGGATGGGGACGCGGTGGAGAAAACGAAATCCGCCGTGTCGGGTACGTGTGCCCTTCTTTTCATTACCCACCCCGATCCCGCCCTCTTTGGAGCGCCTCCCTCGGCTGCAACAAAAAGGCCCATCACACAACCGGGCCCGCGCTTCGATCGATCGCGGGGAAGGGTTTGTGGTGACGCAAACGAAGCGGTTCTGCCAGAACCGAGAGAACCCTGAACGGCAACCAACACACACGCCCCGACACCCGGGTCCGACATTCGTTGTCCACCCACGCGACGGATCGATCGGAAGATCCGAAAATCGTTTTGACCGGAAAACGCTTGATCGGAAGTTGATCGGAAGCATCGAGAAGACGTTTTTTTTTTCAAGCGGGGTTTCATCGACTCTTTTTGTTGATCGGGAGACGATTTTTTTCCATTCTCATTTATGTACCTTTTCTGACCATCCGTTCAATCCAACGCAACCCCACACACAGGCATCATCGCCTCCGCGGTGCTTATCGGTTCCGTCCCCGCGCTTCCCGTTCTAGCGTTCGAGCCCGAAACAGAGGCCGCGGAGGTTGCGCAAATCGCGGCGTACCGGGACGGCGACGTGCTCGGGTTCACTGAGAAGACGAAAACCGCGCCCGCCGTCGCAATCGCCGAGCCCGAAAACAAAGCCGCTTTGATTAAAGCCAGGAAGGACGCTGAGGTCAAGGCCAAGGCTGCCAAAACAAACGACGCCGTCTCCAAAGCCACCTTGGAAGGTACGTATTTTCCAATCACCACATTAAGACGACTGATTGCCCATACGAGACTGACACTTTCTTTTTGATCGTATCAGCGGCGAACAAAAAAGCCGCGGCGGCGATCGCGGCGAAGGAAAAGGCAGCCGCCGCCGCCGCCGAACGCGCCGCCGCGGCGCAGTCCAAAGCCGCCGCAGACGCGGAAAACTCTTTGAAGAAAGCCGCTGCGGACGCCGATAAGGCGGCCAAGACCGAAGCCGCTGCTAAGGCCAGGGCCGAGAAAGCGGCCGCCTCCGCGGAATCCGCGGAAGACAAGGCCGCCAAAGAGCAAGCCAAGGCGGAAGCCAAGGCGCAAGCGGACGCCGCCGCCGCGGACAAGAAAGCGCAAGCCGCCGATAAAGCTGCGGAGAAGAAAGCCTCTGCGGACGCCGATAAGGCTGCCAAGGCTGAAGCGGCCGCCGAGGCCAAGGCTGCGAAGGACGCCGCCTCCGGCGCGTCCGCGGAAGAGAAGGCTGCCGCCGCCGCTGCCAAGGCGGAAGCCAAGGCGCAGGCCGATGCCGCTGCTGCTGAGAAGAAAGCCGCTGAAGCCGCCGAGAAGGCTGCCGGCGAGAAGGCCAAGGAGGAAGCCAAGGCGCAGGCTAACGCTGCCGCTGCGGAGTCCAAGGCCGCTGCCGCTGCCGAGAAGGCTGCCGCCGAGAAGGCCAAGGAGGAAGCCAAGGCCCAGGGTGAAGCTGCCGCCGCTGAAGCCAAGGCCCAGGCCGCTGCCGAGAAGGCTGCCGGCGAGAAGGCCAAGGAGGAAGCCAAGGCGCAGGCTAACGCTGCCGCTGCGGAGTCCAAGGCCGCTGCCGCTGCCGAGAAGGCTGCCGCCGAGAAGGCCAAGGAGGAAGCCAAGGCCCAGGGTGAAGCTGCCGCCGCTGAAGCCAAGGCTCAGGCCGCTGCCGAGAAGGCTGCCGCCGAGAAGGCCAAGGAGGAAGCCAAGGCCCAGGGTGAAGCTGCCGCCGCTGAAGCCAAGGCCCAGGCCGCTGCCGAGAAGGCTGCCGGCGAGAAGGCCAAGGATGAAGCCAAGGCCCAGGCTAACGCTGCCGCCGCTGAAGCCAAGGCCCAGGCCGCTGCCGAGAAGGCTGCCGCCGAGAAGGCCAGAGAGGAAGCTAAGACCCAGTCCGAGGCTGCCGCCGCTGAAGCCAAGGCCCAGGCCGCTGCCGAGAAGGCTGCCGGCGAGAAGGCCAAGGAAGAAGCCAAGGCCCAGGCGAACGCCGACGCCGCTGAGAAGAAGGCCGCCGCTGCTGCTGAGAAGGCCGCTGCCGAGAAATCCAAGGAGCAAGCGAAGGCCGCTGCGGCTGAGGCCAAGGCCCAGGCTG